>Ga0207835_1000013_pt1 | contig 231938 bp, 218 predicted proteins | sample LuqExpMetagenom8_FD_187766 | JGI IMG/M metagenome (GOLD analysis project Ga0207835, IMG submission 187766) | Tropical forest soil microbial communities from Luquillo Experimental Forest, Puerto Rico - Sample 8 (SPAdes) | ecosystem: Environmental > Terrestrial > Soil > Tropical forest ... | reverse complement strand
CCCATCCGAAAGACACCAGGGCCTGCACTGCCCGCAGCGAGCGCATCGCTTCATGACCAAATCCTCTCAGATTTGGTCCAGTTCCGTTAGGTATTACCCATTCTTTTGGGCCCCGATGGCAGCAAAATCCGCCAGCTCAATCGCGGCCAATCCATCCGCCTCCCAAGACCTGCGTTCCCTTATAGAAGACGCAAGCCTGCCCCGGCGCCACAGCCTCTTCCGGGCTGAGTAGCTCTACGAACGCGCCTCTGCCATCCGCTGTGACTCGCGCGGGCGCAGGCGGCCGCATGGAACGCACCTTGACGGCGCATTCTACAGCCTCAGCAGGATCGGCCAGCCAATTCACATCGTGAAGCCGGATCGCCTTGGTTGCGAGCGAAGAACGCGGGCCGATCACGACACGCCGCGCGCCAGCGTCCAGCTTCACAACAAACAAAGGTTCTTGATTGCCGGAAAGACCCAAGCCCTTCCTCTGACCGATGGTGAAATGCATGACGCCGGGATGGCGGCCCAGCACCTGTCCAGCTTCATCCACGATGTCACCAGGCTCCCCGGCTTCAGGCTTCAGCCGGCGGACCACATCCGTATAATCGCTGGTTACAAAGCAGATATCCTGGCTGTCCGGCTTTTCCGCTGTGACTAGACCAATTTCACCGGCAATTTCCCGCACTTTTGGCTTGCTCATGCCGCCAAGAGGGAAGCGCAAATAGGAAAGCTGCTCGCGTGTGGTAGCGAACAAGAAATAGGTCTGATCGCGGTGATCATCAATCGCCTGATGCATCTCCGGACCGCCAGGACCTTCGAGACGGCGCACATAATGACCGGTGGCCAGAGCGTCCGCCCCAAGATCACGCGCGCTTTCCAGGAGATCCGCGAATTTTACCCGCTCGTTACAACGGACGCAGGGTATCGGTGTCTCGCCGCGGGCATAAGTCTCGGCGAAGTCCTCAATCACGGCCTTCTTGAAGCGTTCTTCGTAATCGAGAACATAATGAGCCATCCCGAGTTTATCGGCGACACGCTTGGCATCATAAATGTCTTGGCCCGCGCAACATGCACCTTTCCGCTGCTGAACCCCCGAATAGAGCTGCAGCGTGATGCCTACGACCTCGTGTCCCTCGCGCTGAAGAAGCGCGGCAGTGACCGAAGAATCGACGCCGCCCGACATGGCGACCACGATCCGTAGACGTTTTTCGGAAGATGCAATCATGAGCGCGTCTTATCGGCTCGGGCCGCGAGCTGCAAGATGCGCCCAGAGGATCCTATTGCGAGGGCATAAAATTCAACAAACTCAAGTTGTTCAACTTGGACGTGACGGTCAGAACCGCTTGCAGGGCCGTCTGGTTAGAACTGAGATTGGTCAGTGCCTTTGCCATGTCGACATCCTCGATATCCGAGACAAAGCCGGTATAGAGCTTAGACATGGTTGCCTGATTGGTGATCGACGATTTGAGATTGTTATAGACATCGCCATTCAGTGCCGTCACCGAATTCAGTGATGTGGCGGCTTTGGATGCATCAGGCAAGACGGTATTCTTCAAACTGTCGGTCTGCGTGGTCGTGAGCGCGCCGGAGAGAGAACCCGTACCGCCATCAAGATTGTACAAGTTCTGCAAAGAGGTCATCAGATCGGTGCCAATATCGGAAGCCAGAACACCAATGGTTTCCGTCTGCCCGTCGCCAACCTGGACAGTCTTTTTGCTGCTGTCGTTTTTGAAGAAAGAAGACACTGTTCCAGTCGACAGATTGGCCAGGCTAGTCGCCGTAAACGGTTTTTGATCCGTAAGAGAGCCGCCATAGATATAGTTGCCGTTAGCATCTGTTGAGTTCAGAATTTGAGAGGCCTGCTGGAAGATGCTGTTGGCCTGATTCATCAAATCCGTACCGTCAGAATTGCCCGCCGCAGTCTGGACCGCTTTTTGCAGCTGCGAAGCCAAGCCGGCAAGTGTCGTAAGCTGAGTATCCTGAAGATCCGTCTGGGTCACGGCAAGCTGGGTATTGGCTTGATAAGCATCGGCACGCTGGGCCGCCACGCGCGCACCCTCCAGGGCCGCGGTCTTGTCGCCGATACCAGCGTAGGTGTCGGAAACCTTGCCCGATGAGACCTGCGTTTCGGATTGCTGCAGATTGCTATTTGCCTTCGAAATCTGCGATAACATGTAGTTGGTTTGGCTATTGGTCGCTACGCGATCGACAGACATGGCCTATCCTCACTTAATGCTCAGAAGTGTGTCGTACAACTCGCCCACTGTGGTCATAAGCCGGGCGCTGGCACTGTAGGCGCGTTGATAAATGATCATGTTGGAAAGCTCTTCATCGAGATTGACGCCGGAATTGCTGGACATCCGGTTTTGTGCCTCGGTGAGACGATCAGCTTGTGTGGTCTTGCTGGCGGAAGCTGCCGATGATTTGGTGGCGATGTCTTGATAAATCGCACTCGTGTAATCGCCGAGTGAAGCGCTTTGCGCCGCAAGACTGCCTGCACGGGAAAACGTCTGCTTGGATGTCGCCAGGGACTGTAACGCAATCAATCCCTGAGAGTTTCCAGACCCTATGAGCTGTGTACCCGATGTTGCAGCCTGGCCCAGAGCAATGCGCGAGGGATCGGAAACGATGGCATCCTTCACGGAGAAATTGACGGCCTGTTGCCCGATCGAATTGGCACCTAACCCAAACAGCTGCGTCAGGCTCATGCCGGTCGTGCCGCGAGCCGTCGTGTCGGACGCCACCTGGAGCTGGTATCCCCCGTTCGCATAAGAGCTGGTCAGGTTGGTTGAAACCGAGCCGTCGGTGTTGAGGCTCACAGTGCCATAGGCAGTCCCCAGGGCGGTGTTGATCGCCGAAATCGCGGCCCCCGCCGTTGTGCCCGCGGAGATAGGGACACTGAACTTAGTAGCGACCGCACCCGCCGCGTTCTTCAGTACAAAGTCTATCTGCCCATCGGCAGTAAGGCCTAAGCTGTCGCCACTCGACATTCCAGTCGAGAGGATGCTCGGTACAGAAGTGGTGAAGAGGTCGTTGAGACCAAAGAATTGCGAGAAATCGGTGCCCGCACGCTGGCCAGTATTCGTGCTTGTGGGGTTGGTTATGACAAGGCCATTGCTGCCGCCATCTAGTGATAATTTTCCATCACTGAAGGAAGCCGAGGCTCCAACCGATGACAGGGCACTGTTGAGCTGATTTGCGAAGTCGCCGACGGAATTGGTGAACCCGTAGGTCGAAGATCCGTCGACTGTAATAGTACCAGTATCGAAGTCGATTGCCGCCGAATGCTGCGAAACCCCGGAGGAGTTGGTCAGAGAGATGGTCGTCTGGCCAGTGAAATTCAGCGAGTCGGAAGCCAGGAGGCCAGTGTTGCGGCCGTCCATTGTCGTAGGCGCAGGATAAGCGCTATTGGCGTTGTGCACCGCATTGAAGGAATTGGCGGTGGTCTGCGCGAACGAGCCCAATTCATTCTGGAGTCCGGTGATCGTGGTATCGCGCATGTCGATCAGACCGCGTATCGCACCACTGTTGACGTGAGAGTCAAGCGATGTGGGCTGACCGATTGGATTTCCCGTCGAGCCGTTCGTGTCCTGAGCCTGAATTGTGCCGTACACGCCGTTGCTGCCGGCCGTATAGGACAGAGAGGCATATGAATCGGAGACCAGGTTGAGGCCGTCTTGAGTCGTTACGAAGACCGCGCCATCATCCTGAGGCGTAACCCGGATATCCATCTGCTGCGAGAGGCTGGCTAGGGCCTGGTCCCGCTGATCGAGATAATTGGTATCTGAAACGCCCCGTGCGCTCGCCGTCTTGATGAGCTGGTTATAGTTATAGACCTGCTTAATCAGTGTATTGGCTTGCTGCACGGAACTGGCAAGTTGCTGATCGGTTTGATTTGCCAGACTGGTAAGCGAATTCGAGAGCGAAGAGATCGTCGAAGCGAATGACTTCATCGAATTGACGATCGAACTTTGACTGACAGAAGAGCTGGTGCTCAGCTGCGCCGCCCCCAGTGCCGTGAATATGTTATTGAGCTTGGTGCTCAGCGCCGTGCCGTCGCCCGGCGACCCCAACATAGAGTTGATCTGGTTGAAGGCCGTGCTTTGCACGTCATATTGATTGGAGGATGACGTAGCCGAAAGCGTTTCCTGAGTCAGATATTGATCGGCAACACGCCGGATATCCTCGATCGTCACGCCTTGAGAAGAACCCGCAGTCCCCAGGGCAGCAAAATCCACCACTCGGCGGGCATAATTCGCGGTGTTAAGGTTCGAGATGTTCTGTGACACGACCTTCATGGCAGTCGTGTTGGCCTGCAACGAGGTCAGTGCACCTGACAATATGCCGTTCAGTCCCAAGGTGGCATCCACAAAAGCTTTGTCTCCGCCTCGGTGATCGCAAGGCTCGTGCCAGTTCATTGGCACCGGAGAGTGCGGGAATCCTTGGTTTTAGAAGATAAGAAGGACGGCAGAAGTTGCCGAGCACGGCAGAAGGTGCCGCTCCGATTCTGCCAGACCTACCCCCGCCAGCCCAAAAGAATGCTGTAATTACGGCGTTCCGGAACTTGGTCCGACCCTTGCTACGAGGGCTGCGCAACTTCGGCGGAACCCTTACGTGGTGGATGTCGCTACAGTCAGTCCTGTGACAACGACGGCTCAACCAGCTGGCGCGTTCAACCCGTCGAATATCGACGCGGCGTTCGGCGCCTTGCTGCAGGCGATGACTGATGCAGCCCAAAGTGTTCTGCCTTCAACCTCGACAGTGGCGGACGCATCGCTCGTTGCTCCTACGGCCAGTCCGGCTTCACCTTCGGTGCCGGCTGGCGCATCACAATTTGCACCGGCTGCCAGCATTGGCGCGGCCGGGTTGTCATCCAATGCCAATCCCGCCACGCCGGTGCCGAATGACCTTCTAGCCCTCCTGGCCAGCCAAGCGGCAAAGACATCCGATGCGGGCTCAACCGCTTCCCAACCGAATACCGTCTCTATAGCGACCAATGCGGTGGCGAAGCCCTCCGATTTGGGAGCTTTCCTGGCTCAACTGGCATCGCAGACAAGCCCGAGCCAGATAAATTCTGGGGCAGTACCACAGAATGACGGCAGCGTTTCGGCCCAGAGCCAAGCGACGAGCGAACCTCAGCCTGCCTCCACTTCTGTGTCCAGCAGCAGCAGCAGCGACCAAAGTGCCGCGAGTGGAAGTCAGAATTCTGCAGCCGAGATTCTCATCGCACTCTTGATGCAGCAGGCCACGCAATCGGTCTCGCCAGCACCGGTCCAGACCAGTGCCTCAGATGCTTCTGCCGCCACGCCTGCCACGACAACCACGCCGCAATCCCCAACCAATGCGGTTAGCCCGGCGATCCCACAGGGAGTTGCTGACGCAACCAATGCTGAAACGTCGCAGCTGACCCAAACAGCGCCAACAGCAGAGCCACAAAAGCCTGGTATTCCTTCTCAACCGGAAATGGCGGCTGCCAATACCAATTCGGCCGGCCAAACTACGCCGCCATCGGTTGCAGCTTCAAATACCCAACTCGCGGCACAGATCCCAACGGCAGCGAGCTCTAAGGCTCAGAGTGGCTCAGGCCTCAAAAACCACGCGGCCAATTCTTCAGCGGATGATTCCGCGAGCACCACGCAGGACAGTTCTTCCAGCAAGGATGCGAGCAGCGGGACATCTGCGCAAACCACAACCGCCGCTTCGCCGGACCAGATCGCGCAGCCCAATACTGCACAACCGCAGGCCATCGCTTCAGCGGCCGCTGCCACCGCCTCTGTGACTGCTGCGACGCCTCAACAGGCCGCAGCGCCGCTGAATAACGAAAATCAGAATGCAGCCGCGGTAACTGCAGCCAGCCAATCCACACCAATGCCCGCGGGTGTGGACTCCAAAGCCAAGCCGAACTCAGATGCCAAAGCGCGCCCGGGCAGCACCGCTAAGCCAACGGATTTGGAAAAATCCAATGTGGCTGGTAACGGCTCCGGCGCCAAATCGGGTAAAGCCGATAGCAAAAGCCTGGACGGCGGGGTTTCTCAGCCCACGGATCAGACGTCTGCTGCAACCAATGATCCCGCACCGGCACAGCCGGCCACATCCTCTGCTACGGTTCCAGAAAAGCCTGCGGCGGCACAACCAACTCCGGCTTCACACACGGCACAGTCTGATACCAATCTGCAGCAGTTGACGAATCCGCTGTCTCCTGCGGACTCCAGCAAAGTGACAGCACAGGTGCAGGTTGCGAGCCAGCATCACGACAGCGATGTTCCAACAGCCTTCGATAAGCTTGGCGTTGCCATCGCCGCGAGATCGGCGGAAGGACTCCATCAGTTCGATATCCGTCTCGACCCGCCGGAACTTGGCCGTGTCCAGGTGCATCTGACGGTCGACGATTCCGGCCAGGCCCAGGCCAATCTCGTGGCCGACAAGCCTCAAACCCTGGACATGCTTCAACGAGACGCCTCAGCTCTGAATCGCGCACTTCAGGATGCAGGCCTCAATCTATCGGGCAGCGGTCTCAATTTCTCGCTGAGAGAACAGTACCAGCAGAACGACAACAGCAATGGAGGGCGCAGCCGCTCTCTCTCCGCGAAAGCTGTGCTCACAACCGAAGCCCCGCAATCCCGTTCTTCGTTAGGCAGTTACGCTCCAAACAGCGTGCGTTTGGATATTCGAGTCTGAGGTAGATCATGACAACCGCCGTCAGCAACACGACAACGACCAGCAGCACCACAAGCTCAAGCACATCGAGCGCGCGGACCTCGCTTTCCTCCAATTTCCAGACCTTTCTGACGCTGCTGACCACACAGCTACAGAACCAGGATCCGACTTCGCCGATGGATTCCAACCAGTTCACCCAGCAATTGGTGCAATACAGCCAGGTCGAGCAGCAAATCGACACCAACACCAAGCTTGATTCGCTGATTTCGCTGTCCAGCAGCCAATCCAGCAATCTTGCCATGAGCTATCTCGGCAAGAACGTCACCTTGTCCGACGGCACCGGCCAGCTTTCGAGCAGCAGCGCCACTTGGACATACACGCTCGATAATGCGTCAACGGCGACGACCCTGACCATCAAAGACTCCAACGGCAATGTCGTCTATTCGACCAGCGGCAACACCACGTCGGGCACACATAGCTTCACTTGGGACGGCAAAAGCCTAGCCGGTGATACCCAGTCCGATGGGCTTTACACGCTGACGGTATCTTCTACCGCATCGGACGGCACGGCTGTCACAACCTCCGTTGCCTCTACGGCGAAAGTGACGGGCGTCGATCTCTCCGGGTCCAGCCCAAAACTCGTAATCGGAAGTTCCGAAGTCTCGCTCTCCAGCGCGACAATGGTCACCAACTGATATCGCAACAGAAATCGCGGCCGAGAAACGGCAGCATAGAGATGAGGATTGGCTAACCAGCGAAGACTGGAAGGCAACCAAGGAAAAAGGAAGATGTCTCTCTACGGTGCAATGATGACCGGGGTCGCGGGCCTGACCGCGTATTCGAACTCCCTCAGCGTCGCCTCCGCCAATATCGCCAACGTGAATACGGTCGGCTACAAGACCGCCACCAGCGATTTCAATACGCTGCTGGCGTCGGCCACCAGCGGCACCAGCAACGCTGCCAGCGCGACGGTGGTCTCCAACACAGGCCAGAATGTTTCCGAGCAGGGCCTCTTGCAATCGACCAGCTCGACGACGGATATGGCCATCTCCGGTAACGGCTTCTTTGTGGTCAGCGCGTCAACGGCCGATACCACCTCTCGTGCCTACAGCCGCGCAGGCAACTTCAGCGCCGACTCCAACGGCTATCTGAAGAATTCCGCCGGCATGTATCTTTTGGGCTGGGCGCTCGATGCCAACGGCAATGTGCCGTCGGACCGCAACGACATGAGCCTTATCAATGCCAATTCTCTGACCGGCAAAGCCGAAGCAACAACGACGGCTAGTGCTCAGATCAATCTGCAATCGAGCACAGTAGCGGAGACAGCGACTTATAATCCCGGAGATATGTCGGTGGCCAGCACAGCTGCAAATTACATAACTCCCGATTTCCAACGTACGATCAATGTTTACGATAGCCAGGGCGGCCAACAGCCTTTGCAGCTGTCCTTCGTGAAAACGGCAGCTAATACCTGGCAATACGAGGTCACGTATACGGGCAGCAGTTCAAATATCGACACAACCGCCACCGCAATCAGCGGCACCTCTGTTCTTCAGTATGGCACTGTCAGTTTTAATTCCGACGGCACCCTGAAAGATGTTTCGACCAGCAGCGGCGCGGCGGCTACACCAACCGGCACATTCGATATTAGCATTCCGTGGTCGACCGCGTCTGGCCTACAATCGCAGACCATCAGCATGGATTTGGGGACCGTCGGTAGCTCCACAGGTGTGACCCAGTTTGACAATTCCTCAAACATGGCGTCGTCGACGGTCAACGGTGCCTTGTTCGGCAGCTTATCCGGTGTCACCGTCGACAAGGATGGCATCATCACGGCGCAGTTCTCGAACGGCTTGTCGCAGAAGGTCTACAAGATCCCGCTGGCGACCTTCGCCAACCCGGACGGATTGACGCAGACATCCGGCAACTCCTTCCAGACCTCAGTCGCCTCCGGCTCACCGACGATCAACGAAGCCAATCTTGGCGGCGCCGGTACGATCCAGTCCAAGAATCTGGAAGAATCGACCGTCGATCTGGCTACGGAATTTACCGATTTGATCACCACGCAACGCGCCTATTCGGCGGCTTCACGCATCGTTACCACAGCATCGACGATGCTTGATGACCTGCTGCAGATGGCCCGTTAACAGAGATTTCCGGCGTCTTTACGCCATAAAGGCGCCGGCCCTCGCTGCTTGATCGCAAGTGTACCGATGATTTTGGCAAGTTATTTACCGCGCGCATTGGTCAAATTTTTAAGGCGGCACGGTTACTTTGCTCAACGGGTAGCCGAGTGAGGAGTTTCATGATCATGGGCGAAGACCGCAGGGGACGCACAAGCTACGTCATCGGGCCTGATGGAAGCCCTTTGACCATGGCTGATCTACCGCCCCCGAATACCAAACGTTGGGTCATCCGCCGCAAAGCCGAGGTTGTTGCGGCTGTGCGCGGCGGACTTTTGAGCCTTGATGAGGCTTGTCGCAGATATACGCTGACGGTGGAAGAATTCCTTGCCTGGCAGCGCGCTATTGATCGCTTCGGCATGCCGGGGCTACGCGCGACCCGCGTCCAGCAATACCGGAACTAGTTCGGCCAATTTATTGCCGAAGCTTCCACCCGGCCCCAGAACAGGGCCGGGTTGTTTTTTGGATAGACGGTCCCGTTGGGGGCCGTTTTTTTTCGCTCCAGCACCACGAAAGCGAGTGGAATAACATCCAAGTACCGCTGCGATTGCGCCACGTCCCGGTAAGGATTTGTTAAGCGGGTAAATACGGACAGTACTACACCGATTAACGCCGGCGTTAAGCACACCTTTACTCCCAGGGCGGCAATGTTTGCCTAGCGAGGCCGGGACGATTTCTTCCCCGCCTTACGGATGGAGTTGGCATTGCCGGATTTTATCAAAGCAATCGGTGCTGCGCGCTTCGGTGTTATGGCCGGTGTTGCTGCCGCCCTCACGGCCTTTTTTCTCTATACGGCCGGCGTGCTGTCGACGCCCCCCAAGTCCATCCTGTTCTCTGGCCTCGATCAGCGCGAGGCATCCGCCGTTGCCACCAAACTCGAAGCATTGAACGTACCTTATGAACTGAAGGCAGACGGCGGGACTATCATGGTGCCGGCAGATCAGGTCACCAAGCTGCGCATGGATCTGGCGCAAGAGAATTTGCCGTCAGCCGGCGTCGGCTATGAAATTTTCGACAAGTCCGATGCCTTCGGAACCACGGCATTCGTCCAGAACATCAATCGTCTTCGCGCTGTTGAAGGCGAACTGGCCCGCTCTATCCAAACCATTGATGGCGTCGAGATGACGCGCGTCCATCTGGTTGTTCCAGAGCGGCAGATTTTCCAGCGCGACCAGCAGAATCCGTCAGCTTCCGTCGTGGTCAAAACCCGCACGACCTTCGGCAAAGCGCAGGTCCAAGCCATTCAACACCTTGTTGCTGCCGCTGTCGCAGGCCTCACACCAGAACGTGTCGCCATTGTCGATGATAGAGGCAATCTTCTGGCTGGCGGCACCGAGAAGACTGGCGAAGATGCCACAGCATCCGGCCAAGAGCAGCATACAACTGACTTCGAAGACCGCATCCGCCAGCGCGTCGAGTCCATGGTGGCCAGCGTGGTCGGACAAGGTCATGTCCGCGCGCAGGTGACAGCGAACCTCGATTACAATCGTGTCAACGAGACCAGCGAGACCTACGACCCGGACTCCAAGGTCGTGCGTTCCACCCAAACCGTCGAGCGCAATGCTTCCGACTCTAACGGCAACGCACCGGTTTCGGTTGCCAATGCCCTTCCAGGACAGCAGCAAGCCGGTACCGACGCGACCAAATCGAGCTCCGGCAGCACGGAGGAAACCACCAACTACGAGATATCAAAGACGGTCAAAACCTCCGTCGTGGACCAAGGCTCCGTCAAGAAGGTGTCTGTGGCCGTTGTTGTCGATGGCGAGGACAAGCTCGGAAAATACGTTCCTCGCAGCGCCGAAGAAATGAAGCAGATCGAAGCGCTGGTGAAATCTGCCATCGGTTATGACGCAGCCCGCGGCGATTTGGTGCAGGTGGTGAACATGCCCTTCGCCCGGGTCGACACAACGGTTGGAACGCCTGCGCCACAGCCGCTGCTCGGCTTGGACAACGCCGCTTGGCTCAAAATCATCGAGGCTGCCATTTTTTCGATCACGGCGCTCTTGATCGGCCTTTTTGTCCTGCGGCCGCTGACAAAACGCATGTTCGCGCCGCTTTCTGTCTCGACCGTGACCACCTCGACTTCCGCCCTGTCCGCCCCCGCCATAGCCGGCGAACTGCCAGCTCCGGAAGAAGAAGTCGCGCGCAGCACGCTGACACCGGGGAAAGTCGAAAACATGATCGACATCCAGCGCATTGAGGGTCAAGTGCGCGAGTCATCGGTCAAAAAAGTCGGTGAAGTCGTTAGTTCCCATCCCGAGGAAGCGCTGGCGATCCTGCGCTCCTGGCTGCATCAACCGGTATAACCCATGTCGCGCCCGGCAAAATCCGCAGTTAAAGACGATATGCGCCAGCTTACAGGCGCAGAACGGTCTGCCATTCTTATGCTGGCCCTCGGCGAGGAGCATTCGGCAAGGCTTTGGCAGATGCTGGATGACGACGAGATCAAGGAAATCTCCCAGATCATGTCGAATCTGGGGACAGTATCCTCCACCTTGGTTGAAAAGCTTCTGGTGGATTTCGTTTCCCAGCTTTCCGGCACCGGCTCCCTCATGGGTTCTTATGAATCCACCGAGCGCCTACTCAACCGCTTGATGCCGGCCGAGCGCGTCAGCGCCATCATGGAAGAAATCCGCGGCCCTGCCGGCCGCACCATGTGGGATAAACTCGGCAATGTGAACGAGACGGTTCTCGCCAATTACCTGAAGAACGAATATCCGCAGACAGTCTCTGTGGTGCTGTCGAAGATCAAGCCCGAGCATGCCGCCCGCGTTCTGGCTGCCTTGCCTGAAGAATTCGCGCTTGAAGTGGTGCAGCGCATGCTGCGCATGGAAAGCGTGCAAAAGGACATTCTGGACAAGGTTGAGCGTACATTACGCGTCGAGTTCATGTCGAATCTCGCCCGTACGGCCAAGCGCGATGCACATGAATTGATGGCCGAAATCTTCAACAATTTCGACCGCCAAACGGAAAACCGGTTTGTCACGGCCCTGGAAGAACGCAATCGCGATTCCGCCGAGCGTATCAAAGCCCTCATGTTCACCTTTGAAGACCTCGGCAAGCTCGACCCTGGCTCGATCCAGACCCTGCTGCGCCATGTCGAAAAGGACAAGCTGGCGCTGGCCATAAAGGGCGCCACCGACTCTCTGCGCGACGTGTTCTTCTCCAACATGAGCGAACGTGCCGGCAAGATCCTGCGCGAAGACATGGAATCCATGGGCCCGGTTCGCCTCAAGGACGTCGACGAAGCACAAATGCGTATGGTCAATACGGCCAAGGATCTCGCCAACAAGGGTGAGATCATGATCGCCTCCAAGCAGGGCGAAGACGAGCTGGTGTACTGATGGTGGCCGAGGTCAAAAAATTCACTTTTGACACCGAGTTTCGCCCGGAAGGCGATCTCGTTTCGAATGCCGCGCGGGCGCGGCAGCGCAAAGTTCTGACGCAGGACGAAATCGACAACATGCTATCGCGGGCGCGCGAGCAGGGCATAAAAACCGGCCAGGTTCGAGCCGCCGAAGCCACAGCGGCGGCGGTCCAGCAGCTTTGCGCCATCGTACAGACATCCATGGGATCGGTGCAAAACTCCCTCGAACAACAGCGGCAGGAGGCCAGCGCACTCGCACTTGTGGCGGCAAAAAAACTCGCCCACGTCGCTGTGTCTCAAATGCCGACAGCGGATGTGGAGGAAGCTTTGCGGGAAGCCCTCCACCAAGCCGTGGCCGAGCCCCGGGTCGTCCTTCGCGCCGCTCCCAATGTGATCGAAGCGATAAAGGACAAGCTCGAGGAGATTTCCGCGGATATGGGCTATGAGGGCCGGTTGGTCGCCACCGCGGACCCGCATATTCAAGGCGCTGATTGCCGCATCGAATGGCGCGGCGGCGGAGCCGAGCGCAGCATGCAACATTTGGAAGAAGCGATTGCCGAGGTGATTGACCGCCGGCTGTCGCAAGTAAGTACGAGCAGGAAAGGATAAGCCATGGCAGGCAACGATGACGTCGATCTGCCGGACCTCTCTCACGAGACGACCGACACAGGCGCGCCGGCGCTCCTGACAGGCGCCAACAACGGTGAGGCCGAAGTCAAGCACTCCGCCCAGGATCTTGAAGCGGTGTTTGACGTTCCGGTCACCGTATCTGCCGTGCTGGGCAAATCGGCGATGGAAGTGAGTCAGCTTCTCAAGCTCGCCAAAGGCACCATCGTCGAGCTCGACCGCAAGGTCGGCGAGGCGATCGACATTTATGTGAACGACCGATTGGTCGCGCGCGGGGAAGTCGTGCTGGTGGAAGACCGGCTCGGCGTCACCATGACTGAAATTATTAAAGCCGGCCAAAACTGACCTGACTGGCATTCGGACGTAACAAGGAACTAGACCATGCGGCTACTCATCGTCGGATCACTTTCGGGTCAGATCGGTACAGCAACCAAGATCGCCATGGATCGTGGCGCCAAGGTCACCCACGCTTCAACGATCGACATGGGCCTCACGATTTTGCGCGGCGGCTCGGGTTCCGATCTCGTGTTGTGCGACGTCGTGTTGGACATTGGCGCCCTGGTGCGAGGCCTTGCAGCTGAGCATATCTGCACGCCGGTGGTGGCTTGCGGGGTGGGAACCGATGCCCGCAAGGCGGTGGAAGCCATTCGCGCCGGAGCCAAGGAATATCTGCCGTTACCGCCCGACCCTGAATTGATAGCGGCCGTTTTCGCGGCGGTAGCCGACGAAAGCCACCAGATGATCGCAGAAGATGAGGCCATGCTGGCTGTCATCGCTTTGGCCGATCAAGTGGCGCCGTCGGAGGCTTCCATCCTGCTCACTGGCGAAAGCGGCACCGGCAAGGAAGTGCTGGCCCGCTATGTCCATAAGAAATCGAACCGCTCTGAAAGGCCGTTCATCTCGGTGAACTGTGCGGCCATTCCGGAGAATCTGCTCGAGTCAGAACTGTTTGGCCATGAGAAAGGCGCCTTCACCGGCGCGATCGCCCGGCGCATCGGTAAATTCGAGGAAGCCAATTCCGGCACGCTTCTCTTGGACGAAATCAGCGAAATGGATGCTCGCCTGCAGGCCAAACTCCTGCGCGCCATCCAGGAACGCGAAATTGACCGCGTGGGCGGCACACGCCCGGTCAAAGTCGATATCCGCATCATCGCGACATCGAACCGCGACCTTGCCGACGCGGTAAAGAAAGGCACCTTCCGGGAAGACCTGCTTTATCGCTTGAATGTCGTGAACCTGCGCCTGCCGTCCCTGCGCGAGCGGCCGAAGGACATCCTTGCGCTGTCCCGGCATTTCGCCCGCAAATATGCCGAAGCCAATGGTGTTCCTTTCCGCGCCATAGCACCGGCCACCGAACGCCTCCTGGTGCAACACCCCTGGCCCGGCAACGTGCGCGAACTGGAGAACACCATTCACCGCGCCGTGCTGCTCGCCGCAGGCAACGAGATCGGACCCGAGGCCATTCGCTTGCCGGACGGCAAACAAGTTGGCAGCGCCACATTTGCTGCCGGTGCAACCGATCTGCCGCCGCCGGTACGCAACGCTGTGGAATCAGCCGCCGCCGTCACACGCGGACTTGTCGGACGCACCGTTGCCGATGTCGAGCGCGATCTGATCCTCGACACCTTGGACCACTGCCTGGGCAACCGCACCCATGCGGCCAACATCCTGGGCATTTCCATCCGCACCTTGCGCAACAAGCTGCGGGAGTATTCGCAGGCAGGCGTAAACATCCCCGGGCCAGGCGAACAGCGAGCTGCGGGGTGATCGGCCGGCGCTTTCCGCTCAAACCGAATGGAAAGCGCCTCGAAATCATCGCGTGCGTTAACGTTAGTAGGATTTAGTGATAATGGCCGACACCAATACAGCGACGCCAGCTGCCATTCCGGCCATCGACTTTTCACCTGCCGGCATCATCGACTTCATTAAGCGCAGCGATCTGGGCCTGGCCATTGGCATCATGGCTATCCTGGTGGCATTGATCCTACCGCTGCCGACATTTTTGCTCGATTTCGCGCTCGCGCTGTCGCTGTCATTTGCCATTCTTATTCTGATGACCGCCGTCTTTATTCGGCGGCCCTTGGAATTTTCGTCCTTTCCGGCTGTGCTGCTCATCACCACGATGCTGCGCCTGTCGCTGAACTTGGCCTCGACCCGCCTCATTCTGAGCCATGGCAATAACGGTACGGCCGCTGCCGGCCATGTGATCGAGGCCTTCGGCAAGCTGATCATGCAAGGCAACTTCGTGATCGGCTTTATCGTGTTCGCTATCTTGGTCATCGTGAACTTCGTGGTGATTACCAAAGGTTCGGGCCGCATCGCAGAAGTGGCTGCCCGCTTCACCTTGGATGCCATGCCAGGCAAACAGATGGCCATTGACGCCGATCTGTCATCAGGCTTGATCGACGAACAAGAAGCGCGCAAGCGGCGCAAGGAACTCGAATCCGAGTCCAATTTCTTCGGCGCCATGGACGGTGCCTCGAAGTTCGTGCGCGGCGATGCTGTTGCCGGCCTCATGATTGTTGGCATCAACGTGGTGGGCGGCATTATCGTCGCCGTCGCCCAGCATGGCATGAGCTTCTCGGATGCCACCAAGACTTTCACGCTGCTGTCCGTCGGTGAGGGCCTTGTCGCACAAATGCCGGCCCTCATCATCTCTATCGCCGCAGGCCTTATGGTTTCCAAGGCCGGCGTAGAGGGATCGACAGACCGCGCGTTGATGAAGCAATTCTCCTATTACCCGCAGGGCCTGGCGATGGCTTCCGCGGTGATGGGCATTGTGGCGCTTCTGCCGAGCATGCCGCATCTCATTTTTGCGGCAATGTCCGGCGGTTCCGGCTATCTCTCTTATATGGCTTTCAGGCACAAGGAAGCCGAAGAAAGCAAAACGAAGGTCGCCACGGAAGCGGCCAAAGGCACTGATGCTGCCAAGGAAGAGCCGATCTCGACGGCTCTTGCTCTCGATACATTACGCGTGGAGCTGGGCTATGCCTTGCTGCAGCTCATCAATGATGTGAAGGGCCACCGCATCACCGACCAGATCAAGGCGCTGCGACGCCAGCTCGCCCAGGAAATGGGCTTTGTTATGCCGGCTGTTCGCATCCTGGATAACATGCAGCTCGGCGCCAATGAGTATCGCATCTCCGTCAAAGAGGTAGAATCCGGCCGCGGCGAACTTTTCCCGGGCAACTTCCTCGCCATGGATCCGCGCGGTCTTCCCATTGACTTGCCCGGCACGCATACCACTGAACCGGCTTTCGGCCTGCCGGCCACATGGGTTTCTGGAGCACTGCGGGAAGAAGCCAATTTCCGCGGCTATACCGTTGTCGATCCTGGCACGGTGTTGACCACGCATCTGACGGAAGTGCTCAAATCGCATATGTCCGAGCTGCTTTCTTACGCCGAGACCAAGAAGTTGCTCGACGATCTTCCCGCCGAACACAAAAAGCTGGTCGAAGAACTTATCCCGTCGCAAATCTCGGTCACCGGTGTGCAGCGCGTGCTGCAGACCTTGCTCAGCGAACGCATTTCGATCCGCGATCTTCCGGCCATTCTGGAGGGTATCGCGGAAGCCGTCGGGCACACCAAGAATGCCCTTTACATTACCGAACATGTCCGCGCACGGCTTGCCCGCCAGATCTGCCACGCCAATATGGCTCAAGGAGGTTATTTGCCGATCCTCGCCATGTCTCCGGCCTGGGAGCAAGCTTTCGCGGAGTCGATCATTGGGCAGGGAGAAGACCGCCAACTCGCCATGGCGCCGAGCCAGCTCCAGCAATTCATCACCCAAGTGCGCGACCGCTTCGAGGAAGCCACCCAGAAGAACGAAATCCCCGTGCTCTTGACCAGCCCGCAAGCGCGCCCCTTTGTTCGCTCCATTATCGAACGATTCCGTCCGCAGACCGTGGTGATGAGCCAAAACGAAATCCATCCCACAATCCGCCTCCGGACCATGGGACAGGTGTAATCCACCATGCAGCTTCGCACCTTCCTCGCCAAAGACATGAAAGAGGCCCTCGCCGAAGTGCGCGCGACCATGGGGGCTGATGCGGTCATCGTGGCAAGCCAGTCTGCCAAGGGCGGTGGCGTCATGGTCCGCGCAGCCTTGGAGGAACCCGAAGAGCCTCTGGAGCTGGCGCAAGAAATCCCCGCCGGGCCTGACGAACCCGCAGATATCGATGCGCTTTTCCAGCAAAGCATGATCCGCCGGTTACGCGAAAAGAAATCGGACCTGCCCGGCCGGCGAAAATTCGATCGCGCCGAAATGCTGACCTCTTTCGCCAAGCACCGCCTACCCGATGCTCTCGCTCATGCACTGGCGGAAACTGCCGCCAAGACGGGCTTGAACGATATGACGCTGGCACTTGCTGCTGCCATTGACCAGCGTATGGCCTCCTCTCCTGTCGATTTCGCCAATGCCAAGGCGATTCTGCTGGTCGGTCCCAATGGTGCGGGAAAAACTGCGATCGCAGCCAAAATCGGTGCGCATGCCCGCCTCGCTGGCCGCCCGGTACGGCTGGTGGCGCATGATGTCACCGGGGCCGGAGCCGTGGCACGCCTCAAGGATTTTGCCGATCATCTGGACGCCAAGATCGTGACGGCAGAGTCGGCTTTTGCGCTCGCCAGCGTCGTCGATAGCGCCGTGCGCGATGGTGCTCTCGCCGTGATAGACACCGCAGGTTTTGACCCTCGCCAGCCCAAGGCAGCCGCAGCGTTCGGCGCTCTCGCGCAAATCGAGCCGGTGGAAATCATTGGCGTAGTATCGGCCCTCACAGACAGTGAAGAAGCCGCTGAGATCACCGCAGCCCTCGCAAAATTGGGCGCCACACGCCTGGTTATCACGGCTGCCGATATGACCCGCCGTATGGGCACGCTGGCCGCCGCCGCCATGACGCCCAGCTTAGCCGTCGGCTTTGTTACCCGCTCGCCCTTCGTGGCCGGCGAACTCGAAACTCTGACGCCGTTGGCGCTTGCCCGGCTGCTCGTCGAACATGCGGAGGGCGCACAATGAGCCTGTTTGGACCCCGTCTCACCGCGATCGGCTCAGGCAAAGGCGGAACCGGCAAAACCTTTATCTCCCTGACCCTAGCCCAAAGCTTTGCCGACCTCGGTGAGCGCGTGCTGGTTTGCGATGCCGATCTTGGCCTTTCTAACACCTCCGTTCATTTGGGTCTTTCTCATTGCGGCGATCTTCCTGGTTTTTTGGCCGGGCGCTTACCGCTTAAAGCAGCCGTCGCACTAGTCGCGACGCCAGGCCACGAAAGCTTCGATCTTTTGGCGGCGCCGGCCGGGTCCGGGGTGTTGGCCGATGCTGACGCATCCACCATGGAAAAGCTCACTCTGCAGCTGCGCCGTTCCACCAGTTACGACCGGGTATTGATTGACCTTGGTGCAGGGATCGGTGACGCCGTTCTCACTCTGGCTGCCGATGCGGATGACGTGGTGGTGGTGATGACGCCCGATCCGGCAGCACTCACCGATGCTTATGCGTTCGTAAAACTCGTCTTGAAGCGCACCGGGGGACGAGCCCCAGCCCTGATGGTCAACATGGCCGCCAACGCTCCCGAGGCGAAACGCACGGCCGAAGCGCTGATCAATTCAGCCCGTACCTTCCTGAAGGCAACGCCAGCTTATCTTGGCTTCGTGCCGACGGACATGCGGGTGGTGGAATGTCTGCGCCGCCAGATATCCCTCTGGCAAACCTACCCGCGATGCCCTTCCCTGACTGCCATTACCGGTCTCACCACGATGCTGGGCGGAAAGCCTTCTCATATCCGCGCCGCGGGGTCGATGCGTTAAGCTTATCAATCGGGATACCATACCGGCGGTGCCCGGCTTGGGATAGGATTGCCCCCGCACGCATTGGGAAAAGGGGGAACTTCCATGACTGCGCTTCTTGCGATTTGGCATGCCATCACAGCCGTAGCTCTTAGCATGGACTACTACACACTCGGTGCAGCAGCGGTGATTGCCCTGCTCGCTGGCTTGGTCCTGCAGAGCGTCAAAGACATCCTGTCGGTCACGGTCTTGGCGCTGATCCTTTTCGCATTGGCCAAAATCGTCCTGGCGCTGGTCCTCACACCGCATCCGGACGTCCACGCCGTTCTTGCAAGCCAGTGGAAGACCTTTGTCGACTTGAAGATGCTGACGCTCGTCGCCTATGCGCTGTTCTTCTTCACCGTTATTGCGGTGGTGAACGCGATCCGTGCGGCGGTGCGCTGATTACTTCTTCTTGCCGCCCTTGGCGTTGTCGACCGCAATCGGCCCCGGCCCCATGCCGACCAATAACAGCAGGCCGCCGGCGATGGCTGCATTGGAAACAAAGCGCTGGAAATCCCCAGCGCGCTCTGCGGCGTCATTGATGCGCCAGTAATCATGCATTGTCACCGTGGCGATGATGGTGACGATGAAAAGGATCAAAGCGCCGTAGCGCGTATGAAATCCCAGGATCAGGGACAGCGCCCCCATCACCAAAAGCAGCAAAATCACAGCCAAGATGAATGCCGCTCCAGGAATGCCGCGGAAGGTCATGAGCGTGATGGTGTTCTCCCAATCACCGCCATAGGCGGTTACCTGGACCAGAAAAAACCAGGCAAAAACCAGCCGCCCGACCAGCGGCGACAAATGCTCCGAAAGCGACATTCAAAGATCCCCCACACAAGACGACGTAACGACAGTCATAGCGGAGCGACTGGCGCATTTACAATGTAACCAGAAGGGGCAATATCAATATATAGGCGTTATTACACTATAAAACACACCATATTGATCTTTGTTTGTAGCATTTTGGTACAGAAGGGCAGAGGGAGGAGGCCTTCTCTACAACGCGAAGCTGAGCGGAAATCCACATTCTATGCATGATATGCATATCCATCCGGCGACATAATTGCTTGCCGTCTGTTTTGGTCCGGCCTTGTCAAACAGCCACCACGAGATGGGGTGCAGTGCTGGCGGATTCAAGCGCCTGTGCTGTTCAACCTCCCGCGCGGCTGCACAGCTTTTCTCTTGGCATCGTCCGATGCGCAAAGCTGATAGAGAGGAGCTTACTGGTCTTTGAGCCAGAACCCGCGGCAAGTTTGAGTTTGAAAATGATCGATATTCCAGAAGGACTTCATTCAATTCAGGCTTACGCCGTGCGGCGCGTAGATCAGCCCTGGCCCTTTGCCATAACGCACAAAGAAGAGATTGCGCAGCACTGGGAGCAGCGCAAGTGCGAGAACCCGAAGTTCTTCAACGGGCGCGTCTACATCATGATAGAGGCATCACTGCAAGATGGTCTTTTGCAGGGCTGCGTGGTGGAGACCGATTTCGCGAGCTCTCTTTATTGGCGCGAAAGCGGGTTTGCCGACAGTTCCGTCGTCGATTGCTTCGCTGCAGCCATCATTCTTTGCGCCGATGATGCGCTGATCTATGGCCGCCAAGCCGCTGGAAACGTCAATGCGGGCCTGGCCTATCCGCCTAGCGGCTTCCTCGATCCGCGCGACGTGCGGGCAGATGGCAGCGTTGATCTGGAGGCCAGCGCGGCCCGTGAAGTTTTCGAGGAAACCGGCCTTACAACGGTGGAGATTCAGCGCGAATCCGGGCTTCTCGCCGTGCGGCAAGGCCCTTATCTCTGTATCGGAGTTGGCTTCTGCTCGCCCTTGGCAAGTGCAGCCTTCCTTGAGACGGTAACCGCGCGTTTGCGTGATGAACATGATCCGGAATTGGAGGCTATGATTGTCTTGAAGTGCCAATCCGATACGGAGCTTCACCCCATGCGCGATTACGCCAAACGCATCGCGCAACATGTGCTGGCAGAGTAGACGGAACGGCCGGGCACCAAGTGCGGCAAAATCTTCAATCTCTTGCCAAAGCCACCACAGGATCGAGCAGCGAAGCATTGCGTGCGGGAAGATAACCGAAAGCCACGCCGATCAGACTGGAGCAGACGAAGGCGGCAATGATCGAGAACGTCGAATAAACAAAGCTGAAGCTCGATCCCAAGAGGCTGCAGAGCGTTCCAAAAATCAGCGCCAAAGCGATACCGCATACGCCGCCAATCAAACACACCAATACAGCCTCGATCAAAAATTGCTGCAGAATGTCGCTTTGCCGGGCGCCAACGGCCATGCGCACGCCGATCTCATTGATACGCTCCGACACCGACACCAGCATGATGTTCATCACGCCGATACCACCCACCACCAGCGAGATGACGGCGATCGCCGCAATCAGCAGGGTCAAGGTCTGGTTCGTACTGGTGATCGTCTGGCGAATGTCGTCGGTATTCAGAATGAAAAAATCCTTGCTGCCATGGCGCTGGGTGAGAAACGTGATGGTGGCCTGCTCTGCCAGCGACATGGCCACGTCATCGCTGACGCGCACGGTGATGCTGCGCAAGGACTGGTCACCCAGAAAGCGCGTCTGCACGGTGGTATAAGGAAGGTAGAGTGTTAGATTCTGGCTGGAGCCAAAGCCGCCTTGCTGCTGTTTGGTAATGCCAATGACGCGGCAAGGCACGGTGCCGATCAAGATTACCTGCCCGATTGGATCACCGCTAAAATCAGCAAAAAGAGTCTTGCGGGTGTTTTCATCGATCACGACATCTTGTGCCATGTCGTGCGTGCTCTCGGCGTCGAAGAATCGGCCTGACGACAGCTTGGTGCCTTTGGCGGCGAAGTACTGCTCGCCAACACCGCTGACCATCGCGCTGGCCTCTTTCGAGCCGAACCGCACCGTGCTGCTGGTGGAAACCGTCGGCGTCACAGCAGCGACATAAGGCAGCTTGGCCAATTCTGTGGCATCAGCCACCACCAGCGTCTCCACCTTGGCCGAGCGCATATCACCGAAATCCTTGCCAGGAAAAATCTCCAGCGTATTGGTGCCGAGACTGCTGATATTGGCGAGCACCTTCTGCTGTGAACCGTTACCCAGCGCCACGACACTGACCACGGAAGCAATCCCGATAATGATCCCGAGCATGGTAAGAAAGGTGCGAAGTTTGTGCGCCTTCATCGCCAATAGCGCCATATGAAAGGCTTCCTGGAATCGATCGAGGATGGTCTGCCAATGCCGGCCAACAGACGCGGCCGGCTTCACGGGCTTGTTCGTCTGAGTGGCCGCCGCAAGCGGGCCTGCCGCTTTACGCCGGTCCGAAATTATGACGCCATCGCTGATCTCGATGATGCGCTCGGCCCGGTTGGCGACGGTCATGTCGTGGGTAACGATGATAACCGTTTTGCCTTCGGCATGGAGTTCATCGAGGATACTGAGAACTTCCTCACCGCTGTGCTTGTCGAGGGCGCCCGTCGGTTCGTCCGCGAGAATGACATTGGCATCGTTCATCAGCGCCCGGGCGATGGAAACGCGCTGTTGCTGGCCGCCGGAAAGTTGTCCAGGGCGATAGGTCATGCGATCCGCCATGCCCAGCCTGGCAAGCAGGTTTGCGGCCTTGCGCTGGCGCTGCTCGGCAATCTGCCCAGCATAAATGGCAGGAATCTCGACATTGCCAAGCGCGGTCAATTCCGACAGCAAATGATAGCGCTGGAAGATGAAACCAAAATGCTCGCGGCGCAGCGCTGCCAGTTCGTCACGTTCCAAGGAGCCGGTCTCCCGGCCGGAAATCCGATAGCTCCCCTTGGTGGGCCGGTCGAGACAGCCGAGGATATTCATCAGCGTGGACTTGCCGGAGCCCGACGCCCCCACGATCGCGACCATCTCACCTGCCTCAATGGCCAGGTCGACATCCTTCAGGACAGTAATGGTGCTCTCGCCGGCCGGAAACTCACGGCGCAACTTGCTGAGAATGATGAGAGGTTCTGCCATGGCCTAGAGCATCGGCGGCGGTCCGCCGCCTCCTGGCGTTGTCGTCTGCGTTGTCGCCGAGGCTTCGCCTGTCACCACGCGCTCGCCCAACGTCAGGCCCGAACGAATTTCAGCAGAGATCTTGTTGTTGAGCCCCACCACAACCGAACGCGTGGTGATCTTTTGGTCAGGGCCTAGGATTTGCACGCTATAGCCGCCATCCGCCCCCTTAGAGAGCGCTGCTGAGGGTATGGTCATCACATTTTTGGCATGGCCGAGCACGATATGAACTTGCGCAGTCATATACGTGCGCAGACGGCCATCGCGGTTGGGCATATTGAAAATGCCGATATAATAGATGGCCGAAGAAGATGATGATGAACTGCTGCTCGTCGAAGAGGTGGAACTGCTAAAACTGCTGTCGCTGGTGATCGATTCCGGCGCCGGGTCTATCGAGGCCAGCTTGGCTTCGTAGCGAAGATCCGGAGCTCCCAGGATTGTAAAATAAACGGGCTGCCCCGGTTTGACCTTAACGACATCTGCTTCCGAGATTTCGGCGCGCACCGTCATAACGTCGAGTTGGCCGAGAATGATAATGGTCGGCGCCGATTGGGCGGCATTCACGGTCTGCCCTTCCTGGCTGACAATAGAGAGTACCGTGCCGTCGATGGGGGCCGTGATACGGGTATAGCCGAGATTGGCTTCCGCCGTCGCAACCGCAACCTTGGCTTCGCTGATCTGGGCATCGAGGGCCGTAATCTGCGCCTGCGTCGTCTTTACATCTGTTTCTGCCGCTTCAAGATCCGTCTGCGAGACGGCCTTGAGTGCGGAGAGCTGCTGGCGCCGCGCCAAGATGCGGCGGTCATTGATAAGCGTTGCCTGCTTCTCCACACGCTGCGCCAACACATTGGCGAGCGCGGCTTTCGCGGTCTGAAGGCTGTTCTGCTGCGTTACAGAATCGATTTGGGCGACCAGATCACCCTTTTTAACTTTTTGCCCGCGCACGACATTGACGGCAATGACACGACCGGAAACCTGGGCGCCAACGGCAACAAGCTTCACCGGTTTTAGTGTGCCGGTCGCCAGAACGGATTCTTCGATATTGCCCAAGCTCACGACCGCCGTCATGCGGCTCGGTGGCGGGGCTGAAAATAGAAAAAACTTAGCCGCTATGCCGGCCACCACGAGCGCCACCACCACACCAACCAGAAGTCGTTGCGTCCGCTTTTGTTTTAGATCGAAGAACGTCATGGTAAATCCCAGAGCAAGCAACAAAGGCGTATTGGCGTCATGATCATTGGCATCACTACGCAAATGGTTATGCCGCTCCGCAGAGTCAAACCGGCAATCTTCGCAAAGTTACGCAAGAGCTGGCAGAAGACATTGCGGCTACAAAACAGCCCATACGCCACAGTGCCGACGGCATCAGCGACCGGGTCTCAACGCCCATAGCAAAAGGGCGGGAGTGACCCCGCCCTTTCATGTTTCGCGATATCAGTGCCGAACCGAGGTCAGGCGCTGTTGCGAATGGCATGCTTGCGCAAATGGCGCACGAGCGCCATCTCGTCGAGGCGCGATTGCGCTCGGCGCGCTTCGATCTCGGCGAGGCGCTTTTCTTGCTGCTCCTGGGCGAATTCGAGACTCTTCAAATCCTGGAAGGCTTCCGTGAGTTCTTCCTGGCAGGCCGCGCGTTCGCGCTCGATGTCCTTCAGCGTGTCCTTGAGTTTCTCACGGCGAACCTCGATGGATTTGAGGAAGGACGGGAAGGCCAAACGGCCGATATCGGTGTCCCCGGCGCGCTGGCGTTCGCGCGCCACACTCTCTTCGAGGTCAGCGAGCTTATGCTCGACATCGGCTTTCATGCCGTCGAGTGTACCCATGCGGCGCTTCAACTCGTCGACCCGGAACCGGCGCAGCCTCAGCAAGGTATCCTGTTTTTTCATCTCGCCTTACCTTCTCCCACCCGACAGTATTGTCCTCAGTTCCTGATACCCTTCGGTTAACGACGCGCGTTCATCCTTTTTCTGTGTCAGAAATTGTTCGAAAAGTGGATGCAGCTGTATGGCGGCATCCACTTCAGGATGCGTGCCAGATTTGTAAGCGCCTAGGCGTATCAATTCGGCCATGTCTTCATAGGTCGCCATCGACTTGCGAGAAGCAGCGACAAGGCTTTGTTCTTCCTCAGTATTGCAGGCCGGCATGGTGCGGCTGACGGAGCGCAGAATATTGATGGCAGGAAAGCGGCCGCGCTCACCGATCTGGCGTTCCAAAACGATATGACCGTCGAGAATACCGCGGACGGCGTCCGAAATTGGTTCATTATGGTCATCGCCTTCGACCAGGACCGTAAACAAGCCGGTGATCGAGCCCTCGCAGCCCTCTTGTGCCGGACCGGCACGTTCCAGCAAACGGGGCAATTCGGCAAACACGGTCGGCGTGTAACCCTTGGATGCAGGCGGTTCACCGGCGGAGAGCCCGACTTCGCGCTGTGCCATAGCGAAACGCGTGATCGAATCCATCATCAACAGGACATTGAGCCCCTGATCGCGCAGCTGCTCGGCAACGGTCATTGCCGTATAGGCCGCTTGGCGGCGGACCAGCGGCGGTTCGTCAGAAGTTGCGGCCACGATAACCGAACGTGCCAGACCCGCTTCGCCAAGATCGTCTTCCACGAACTCCTTCAATTCGCGGCCGCGCTCGCCAACCAGTCCGATGACAATGGCATCCGCATTCGAATAACGCGCCAGCATAGATAAGAGTGTCGACTTGCCGACGCCGGAGCCGGCGAAGATGCCCATGCGCTGGCCTTCGCAGCAGGTGATGAACTGATTGAGGGCGCGAACGCCGAGATCCAGCTTGCCACCGACGCGGTTGCGCGTTTGGGCAGGCGGCGGTGCAGCCTTCAAAGGATAGGCAACCGGGCCCTGCGGCAGCGGGCCTTTGCCGTCCGTGGCTTCGCCGAAACCATTCAAAACGCGGCCAAGCCAAGCTTCGCAAGGATAAATGCAGGCGCTCATCCCCTCAAAATCGGCCCGCGCCCCGAGCGTCACCCCGTCGAGTGATCCCATTGGCATGGCCAGAGCCCGCCCATCCCGGAAACCGACCACTTCGCAAGGGATGGAAGGACCATGAGTCGGCAGGATCCGAAGCTGTCCCCCCAGGCTGATAGCCCCGGCGGCCCCCGAAACCTCGATCATAAGGCCTTCGACCCGGGAGACCCGGCCAAAACGTCGCAAGGCCGGCAGGGCCTCAATTTCAGCATGCAAGGACGGCATTCGGCCAACTTTCTGGGCGTCAACCGCCCTATCTTGCCCGCAAGGCCTTAAGTGGAGGTAAAGTTAACAAATTGAATCAATGGGATGTGGTAGGTTTCTGAATCCCTGTTAAGTCCGGTTCGTGTTGTCTGAAATACCGTTTGTGACAAAAAGGGGATGTTAACCTTTTCCATTTACCGTCTTTCAGGTGGTTAACTAGTCCGGTAGAAAACATCACACCGGCTTCATGACCAGAAGGGGTCTGAACATGCGCGTGCTCTTGATCGAAGACGATAGCGCAATGGCTCGCAGCATCGAGCTGATGCTGCGGTCGGAGGGCTTCAACGTCTATACGACAGATCTGGGCGAGGAGGGGATCGATCTCGGCAAGCTGTACGACTACGACATCATCGTTCTCGATCTGCAGCTTCCGGATATGAGCGGCTTTGAGGTCTTAAAGGGCCTGCGTGTGGCGAAGGTACAAACGCCGGTGCTCATTCTTTCGGGTAACGCCATTGTCGAGGCCAAGGTTAAGGCCTTGGGCTTCGGCGCTGACGATTATATGACCAAGCCGTTCCACAAGGACGAGCTGGTCGCGCGAATTCAGGCAGTGGTCCGCCGCTCCAAGGGACATTCCCAGAGCGTCATCACCACTGGAAAGCTGGTGGTCAATCTCGACGCCAAGACGGTCGAGGTCGACGGCCAGCGGGTGCATCTGACCGGCAAAGAATATCAGATGCTGGAACTGCTTTCCTTGCGCAAGGGCACAACCCTGACCAAGGAAATGTTCCTCAATCATCTCTACGGCGGCATGGACGAGCCGGAGCTGAAGATCATCGACGTCTTCATCTGCAAGCTCAGAAAAAAGCTCGCTGCCGCTACGAATGGCGACAATTACATCGAAACCGTCTGGGGCCGTGGCTATGTGCTGCGCGACCCGTCGGAAGAAGCCATCGCTTCATAAAAAACCAAGTTCAGGGCTCACCAGGGGGCAGGAAAAGGGCGCTGTCGCAATTTGCGGCTGGCGCCCTTTTTATCTTCAGCCTCAGCGTCAAGGCATGCGGCAGGCCAAAAGGGCTTTGCCGGTTCCCACCAGCAGAAGATTGCCGACCTGAGCGGCCGCACGCACCTCTTCGGCTTTCCTGGCAAAGAGACGTTCCGCGGCTTTAGGCACACCATTTTCGAGGCGTACGCGAAAAACTTCGCCAGCGCCTGATTTCGGCCGGGCAGCCACGATCAAGCTGCCGTCGGCAGCCATAGTTATTTTCCAAGGCCCGGACGGGAGCGACAGCGCCTGCGGATTTTCGACGGCGCCCGTAAAATCGCTGCGGGTCATGCCGGCGAGGCTGCGCGGATAATCCTGCGCAATATAAAGTCGCGAGCCATCGGCCGAAAGCGCCAAACCGCTCGGCGTATTGAGATGCTCGGCGACATTCACGAATTTCATGCCGTCGAACCACATCAGATGGGCGCGCGGCAGCAACAGCGTGTCATCCAGCCAGCGACCCAGGCTTGTGTGGGTTTCGTGGCGATTGACGAGATAGAAGCGCTCCCCATCCGGCGCCGTGATGGCCGACGGGTCCGTCACCATGTCCGTGGTGATGCGGCCCACTTCCTCGACCGCCTCCGGCTTCACCCGGAACAGGGCAATTGAAAAACGTCCCTCTCCCTGGTCCAGGACGGCCCGGAGGAAGACATCGCCATTGGCGGAATGGGAAAGTGCCAGCGCCCTGACGTGAAAAGCCTTGGGTGTGCCGGTTAATTTCTTCACCGTGCCACCTGTGACGGCGAACAGGCTGTTGCCGCCCGCGACATAAGCTGTCTTGCCGTCGCTGGCGATATCGGACATCGCGCCAGCGATTGTGCGGCAGAGACCTGGCGCCGTGTTTTCGACGCTGTTGAAGAGGCCGCGCGAGGCGAGATAGCGATAGCCGGCGGCCAGAAGCAGTACGGCAAACAGCGCACAAACAGTGATGGCGATCCGGCGCAAGCGATTCATGATTGGCCCCTATCGAGCGGCGGCAGCAAACTGAAGGCTGGCGAGACGCGCGTAAAGCCCGCCATTGGCCACAAGCTCGGCATGCGAGCCTTCCGCCACCACTTTGCCCTGCTCCATCACGATAATCCGTTTCAGCTTCTGAATGGTTGCCAAGCGGTGCGCGATCACCAGCGTGGTGCGCCCGGCCATCAGATTGGTGATGCCTTGCTGCACCAGCCGCTCGTTTTCGGCATCCAGCGCGCTGGTCGCTTCATCGAGCAGGAGCAGCGGCGTATCGCGCAGCATAGCGCGGGCGATCGCCAGACGCTGGCGCTGGCCGCCCGAGAGGGTCACGCCACGCTCACCAAGCCGGGTATTAAAGCCGTCCGGAAGCTTATCGATGAATTCCAGCGCGGCGGCGCCCTCGGCGGCATGACGTACAGCAACTTCGTCAGCCTCGGGCCGGCCATAGCGGATGTTCTCAGCGATGGTGCCGGAGAAAATGACCGGGTCCTGCGCCACCAGCGCAATGTTGTGGCGGAGCTGCGCTGGATCAAGCTCGGCGATATCGACGCCATCGAAGGAAATACGCCCCGTCTGCGCCGCATAGAAGCGCAGCAGAAGCTGAAATACCGTCGACTTGCCCGCTCCGGATGGCCCGACGAGCGCCACAGCTTCGCCCGGTTCCACGGAAAGCGACAAGCCGTCCAGCGCTGCGGCGTCGGGTCTTAGCGGATAACGGAAAGAGACATCCTCAAAGTGGACAGCGCCTTGTGCCGGGACCGGCAGGGCTTTGGGCATTTTCGGTACCGCAATGGCAGGCGGCGCCGTTAACAATTCGACCAAACGTTCAGAGGCACCAGCGGCACGCTGCACATCACCCCAAGTTTCGCTGATCGCACCGACGCCGCCAGCCACCAGCACAGCGTAAAAGATGAACTGCACCAACTGGCCAGGACTGATCGTATGGCCAATGACATCCTGCGCCCCGACCCAGCCCACAACCACGATAGAGCCGAAAGATGCAAACACCGCTGCAGCAGTCATGACCGCGCGGGCTCGCGTGCGCCGGACAGCCACTTTGAAAGAGTCTTCCACCGCCTCGCCGAAGCGGGTCTTCTCGTAGCCTTCACGCGTAAAGGCCTGGACCGTCGAAACAGCATTCAGCGTTTCCGCCGCGCGCGCGCTGGTATCGGCCAAGCGATCCTGGCTTTCCCGGCTTAGATTGCGGACCCAACGGCCAAAAGCCAGCAGCGGCAAGACCACGACCAACACGCTGGCGATGACCAGAAGGGTGAGCTTGAGGCTGGTCACCGCCATCAGCACCAGCCCGCCGATCAGCATCACAATGTTTCTGATAGCAACGGAGGCCGAGGACCCCACCACGGTCTGGATCAAAGTGGTATCGGCCGTTAACCGGGACAGCACCTCCCCTGTCCGCGTTACCTCGAAAAAGGCGGGGGTAAGGTCCAGGACGTGCTCGTAAACGGCTTTGCGGATGTCGGAGGTTACCCGCTCGCCCAGCCAAGTCACGAAATAATAACGGGTGGCAGCAGACACCCCCATTACGGCTGCGGCGGCGAAGAAGAGCAGGAAGTAATGGGAAATCTCGCTGATCTGGGCGGCGGTAAAGCCCTTGTCGATCAGCCCCCGCAACATGGCTGGCATGATCAGGGTGGCGGCGGCGGCCACCGCCATGGCAGAAAGCGCCCCCACGATCATCGCGGTATAAGGCTTCAGGAATGGCGCCAGGGCAGCTAGGGGCTTGAGAGAGCGGCTTTTGCCCCGCCCCTGTGCGACGTATTGGACTTGTTCGGCGAATTCCGCGCCTGATTGCGCCATGATGGGGCCTTCCGCTTGGGACCCTCAATATAGGCGGCGTTCGCCAAGGTTAAACCGCTTCTTGGCGCCTTTCATGACCTTGCGCCGGGCCGCCCTATCCCCTATAAGCCCCGCCTCTTTCGTGAAAAAGGTCTGATCGCCATGAAAAAGGGCATTCACCCCAATTACCATTTTGTGAACGTGCAGCTGAACGATGGCTCCACCTATCGTACGCGCACGACCTTTGGCGAACCTGAGCAGAAGCTGCTCCTGGACATCGACCCGACCACGCATCCGGCTTGGACCGGCGGCCAGGCCCAGCTCTTGGACCGCGGCGGCCGTCTGACCCGCTTCAACAAGAAGTTCGCGAACTTCGTGAAGTAAGGCGTTCGACCAGAACGGATTTGAGCAGGGGGCCGTCCGGCCCCCTGTTTGTTTTGGGACGGATTGTTTGAAGAGTTTCCGGCTTCACTGCGGCCTGGAAAACGCCTGTTCCAGCATCGCGAGAGCGCCACGCGCGCCAAGCGGAGCTTTTTTCTCGCCAAACAGCACATCATCGAGCCGCGCGATACGGCGATAAAGATTGTCGCTGCGGGAAAGCAGAATCTGCAGCGTCTTGGGAAGGGCCTCTACCCCATCCTCCGAACCACCGCCAAAGCAGATTTCCTTTGAGCCGAGACGGTAACGCTCGCTGGCGGCGTCCTCCATCTTCATGTCGCCTTCGTGCACGGCACGCTGCACCAAGAGCCAGGAGGCGGCCTGCATCAGGCGCGTGGTCACACGCATGCTTTCGCCAGCATAAAGCAACGCCGTCTTGCGCGGCAGATGACGCTGTTCCTCGCGGCCCGGGCCATCGAGATAACGCGCCGTCTCTTCTACCAGCGACATGCCTTCATCGAAGGTGCGCTGAAACAGCGCCGAACCCGTAAAGGATTGCAGCGTGAGATCGCGAATGCTCTCGTCGTCGAGAAATTCCATTACCACCCCCGCACGCGTTGAAGCGGAAAGTACCAACTCATTGCGCGCGCGCAAGATGCAAGAATGCCGTGCCAACAGTTAACATTATCATTGGTGGCAGCAACGCAACGATTGCTGTCAATATTAATGATGATTGATACGTTAACGGTTGTGAGAACCCGCGGCGCAGATCAGCGTTTGAAAAATGCATCCGCGACTGAGCGAGTAGCCTTGCGAGCATCTATGGCAAGGTGGCAGCGCGCAATTTCGGTTTGGAGCGCCGCAATACGATCCTGAAGCTCGAACTCCGACATTGCCGAAAGATCTTGGCCAAGCACGATTTCTGGGGCTTTTTTCCGCGGCAGAAGGTCTTCCGGATCGATAGCCATGGTTTATTCTCGTTCGCGAAGCACAGCGAATATTCGGTCCGAAACCGCCTCCAAGGCAAGGTTTTCCATGCACACCATCGTCATTCGCAATCCAGGTTCCGGTTACACTTTGGAACTCGACGAAGCCCCGGCACCAACTCCCTCAGCGCACGAGCTTCTCATCAAGGTTTCCGCAGCAGGACTAAACCGCGCCGACCTGTTGCAAGCCAAAGGGAAATACCCGCCTCCTGCCGGGGCTTCACCCATCTTGGGCATGGAGGTGGCGGGAACCGTTGTTGCGGCAGGTTCAGAGGTGAGCGGCTTCGTGAGCGGCGATAAAATCTGTGCCCTTTTGCCGGGCGGCGGATACGCGGAATATGCCATTGCCGATGAGCGCTGCGCCTTGCACATCCCGAAAGGCTTAACATTTGAAGAAGCGGCAAGCCTGCCCGAAGCCTATTTCACGGTATGGACCAACCTGTTCGATACCGCCGCTCTGAAGTCCGGCGAAACCGTTCTTGTGCATGGCGGTTCCAGCGGCATCGGCACCGCCTCCATCCAACTGTGTAAAGCGTTCGGCTGCACGGTCATCGCCACGGCCGCGGGGCCGGAAAAAGGCGGGCGCTGCCGCGAACTCGGTGCAGATCTGGCGATCGACTACACGAGCGAAGATTATGTTGCGGCCGTGCGCACATTCACCAAGGGCCGTGGTGCCGATGTCATTCTTGACATAGTGGGCGCCGATTACATCGGACGGAACTTCCAAGCGGCGGCTTTCAAGGGGCGCATTGTCAATATCGCCTTCCAAAAGGGGGCTGTGGCGCAGGTGGATTTCGCCCCTATGCTTCAGAAGCGGCTTACCTTTGCCGCCACAACCCTCCGCGGACGGACCATTGCGGAAAAGCAGGCCATCCGTGATGCGGTGCGGGCCGAGGTCTGGCCGCATATTGAGGCTAGCCGGATCAAGCCGGTGATCGATCGCACCTACCCCCTGGCCGAGGCGGGAACCGCCCATACCCGGATGCGGGACGGGGGGCATATCGGCAAGATCGTCCTTACCGTCTGATTTCACTTTCCTTCTGCGTGCAACCCCGCTAAAAGGCCTTTATTCCTCAAAAGGGTAGTCCTTAAGAGGTCGGGTGGAGGGCGACAGCTCCCCCGGCAAAGGGAGAAAGTTATGGCCGCTGACAACAAGCCTTTGATGCCCAAAGCCACCGCCGTCTGGCTGGTGGACAATACCTCGCTGAGCTTCGATCAGATTGCCGATTTCTGCGGCCTGCATCCGCTCGAAGTGAAGGGTATTGCCGACGAAGACGTCGCCAAAGGCATTCGCGGCATGGATCCGGTTTCCGCCGGCCAGCTCACCCGCGAGCAGATCGAACAGGCGGAAAAGAACCCCGCCTTGCGCCTCAAGATGGCCGCACCCAAGCACAAGATGCCAGCGGTGAAGCAGAAGAAGGCGCCGCGCTATACCCCGGTCTCCAAGCGCCAGGACAAGCCCGATGCGGTCTATTGGATTCTGCGCAACCATCCGGAAATGGCCGATGCCGACATCATCAAACTGATCGGCACCACCAAGGCCACGATCCAGAAGATTCGCGAGCGCTCGCACTGGAACGCCACCAATCTGAAGGCCGTCGACCCGGTGACACTCGGCCTCTGCAGCCAGCTCGAACTGGACTTGGCTGTCAGCCGCGCCGCCACCAAGCGTGATCGCGCCATCCAGCGCGCCGCCAAGGCAGGCACCACCATCATGCCGCTCTCCGATATGCCCGGCCATGTGGCGGAACCGGAAGCGGTGGAAGAGCCGGCCGAAGAGGAAGGCGAAGAGTAATCAGATTAGACCTGCGCGATGATGGCGGCTATCCGGATCATTGAGGACGGCCAGCCACTTCCTCGGGCTGTCATCATGGCGGTGTATGAAAAGCTGATCGGGCAGCCCTTGGGCTGCCCGCTTTGCATTATTTCGTGAATTCAATCGGCTGCCACATCTCGGTCCCGGTGAAGACGCGGTATTTGTCAAAACCAGCAACAGCAGAATCGGACTCGTTCTTGGGAACGGAAGCCTCAATAGCCTTCTGCAATTCGAGATCACGCTTCTTGTTGGGATCGAGTTGGGCAAAGCTGGTCATATGCTCAATCAGGAGCACATTCGCCCCCGACCCCGTGTTGTTCATATTGAGCATGATCTCATAGCTGTCGATGATGCCCTGCTTCTTGGCGATTTCCTCGCCAGGAACCCAGACCTTTTTCAGCCCTTTGAGATAGTCGTCGATCTTGTTGGGATCAACTTTCACACCCGTGACCACGTAAAGCCCCTTTTGAGGCGCGTAGTCGACCCAAGGCTCAGCCGAAGCACAAGCCGCAAAAGCCAACGCCATAGCGCCGGCTGAAAGCATCGCTTTCATGAAACCCTCCAAATAGTGGTCCGTGTACGCATTATTTACAAAACAGCTCTTTGAAAAAGTGATGAGAGCCATAAGCTGGGGCAACGAACATTTTTGACGGGGCGCGAATACTCCCGCCAGAGATATGGCGGCACACAAACAAAACCCTCAACAAGCGAAAAAAGCCCAGAAATCTGACGCTGCGTAAATGCGATTTCCCGTCATAAAGCTGTCTGCAGCGGTCTTTGGGGCAACTTTGCTTGCCCGAGGCGGGGGCAGAACAATATGGTCGAGATGGGATGCAGGGGTCGGCAAACATTGGCCAGCCGAACAGAGATTGGCGATTTACTGCGTTGGGATACGGGCCTTCAGATAGCCGAGGAAAGCTATTCCCGGCTGCGCGCACATCCCCGTTATACCGAAGCCGTTCGCACCTACGCTTCCAATATGCTGGCTATCGGCGATGCCGACCCCTTGCTGGACGGCATCATGAAGGACGCCGGACGCAATTCCGCAGCCATGTTTGCTGCCTACCTGCACTTTTCCGGCGGCCTGACATTGCCAAGCATAAAGGCTCTGTGCGCTTCGCTTGGTCTTGTCAGCATTGGCCGCGCGCGAGCTTTGCTGCTTTACCTGCGCTATCTCGGCTATGTCGAGCCGGCTCCGGCCACCGGCGGCCGCGGGCCCGCGCGTTATAGGGCAACGGCCAAATTCATCCACACCTGGCGCAGCATGCAGCGCCGCGTCATGAAAAGCGTGGCTGTTGTGGAACCTGCCATCAGCCTTTTGGCGGATCACATCGATACGCCAGGTGTGCTCGACGGCTTTACCCGCTTTCAATGCGAGGGCTTTCTGGCCACGGCCCCGCATGTCGATAGGAACTCGCCCTATTTTCGCGTCTTCATGCACAGCAACGCCGGCTTCCAAATCGTTCATACCCTGCTGGCGGCAAACGAGGGTGACTTTCCGCCCACGGCGCAAATTCCATTTTCGATTTCGGCCGCGGCAAAACGCTTTCGCGTCTCGCGCGTTCACGTCAGCCGCGTCTTGGCGGCCGCCCAGCAGTTGGGATTGCTGCGTCTCTGCGCGGACGGAGTGATTTGTTTCGAGCCAGAGGGGCGCAGCGCGGTCGACTTTGTCTTTGCCATGCAGCTCGTGCATTTCCTGAGCGCCGCCGCGAAGACCCTCAAAGCCTTGCCGGAGCTGCCCGAGATGCCGGTTTCACTTCCCGCACACACCCCTATGAAACCCGATCAGACTGGCGAGGCCGCCTGCTAGACAATCTCTCTGCGGGGATCGAGCTCAAGCGCAGCGGGCGAAGCTTCCTGCGGCAGCGGTGCAAAGGGCTCATGGCTCACAGAAGCGCTTTTCTGGGTGAGGCGAAACAACGTGAAGACCAGCATGCTGCTGTGGACAGTGGCGGTAAAGAAGAACAAGGCGGGGGCACCGAACAAATCCATCACCGAAGCGGCAAAGGTCGGCCCGATGACCGAAGCAATAGAGTTGATCAGCAGCAGCGTGGCCGAGGATTCCACAAAGGCTTCGCGCGGCATGCGGTCGTTGGCGTGCGCCACCGACAAGGCATAAAGCGGCAACATGAAGATGCCGAAAATTCCGATACTGAGCAGCATGATGTTGCGCTCGTGACTGCCAAACAGGCCGATCAGAAGCCCTGCCGTGGCGGCCAGCGCACAGGTTCCGGCAATCACCCAGCGGCGGTCGAGGCGATCCGACAAGCGGCCGACCGGCAACTGCACCAGCGTTCCGCCCACCGTGAAAGCAACCATAAACAAAGCGACATTGCCGCTCGAAAGCCCCTGGGCCTGGGCATAGACCGGCGCCAAGGTCCACACCGCATTGTTGGCCAGTCCAACGGCTATGCAACCCGCCACACCCACCGGCGAGATGCGGAACAGTTTCAGCGGCCTGAGCTTGGGCACGGGCGCCGGTGCCGGCTGCTTGAGATCGGTCAGGCCCACAGGAATAAGGCAGAGCGCATAAAAGATCGTCGCCATGCTGAAGAGCACATAGCTCGATGGCTTGGCGGTGGCGAAAAGCAACTGGCCGATTATCAGGCCGACAAAATTGATCCCCAGATAGGCCGAAAACACCAGCCCTCGAGTCTCATTGCGGACCCGGTCGTTCAGCCAGCTTTCAAGCGTCATGTACATGTTGGCGGCCGCAAAGCCGAACAGGACGCGCATCAGGAACCATCCCATTTCGCCGACCCAGATCGACATGAGGAGGGTGGCCGCCGCGCATAGCCCGGCACAGACGCTGAAGGTCCGCACATGGCCGACGCGCGAAAGCCAGCGCGGCCCGGAGAAACAGCCAAGGACAAAACCGGCAAAATAGGCTGAGCCGATGATGCCAATCGCGATGGTCGGAAAACCCTCCAGATGGGCGCGCACCGGAATGAGGGTGTTAAGCAGCCCGTTCCCGACGAGGAAAACCAGCGTCGTGAAGAGAATGGCGGCAAGAGAAGCCAATTGCGGAACCATGGGCCGATCCTTCGCCCCGCCTTGCGGCAACTTCATGGCGACACGTAGCGGCAAATGACGCCGCGGTTACAACACCATGGTTACGAGCACGATACCGGCGACCACCGCAATCAGGAAAATCACCAAGGCGATTTCCATATATTTGTCGAGCATCGCCTTTGCCTGTGCACCGAAGAAGTGAACCAGCAGCCCTTCGATCACCACGAAGCGAACCGTGCGCGCCAACGCGGCGAACAGCACGAAAGCCAGGAAAGGCACATTGGCGAGGCCGGATGATATCGTGACCAGCTTGAAGGGAATGGGGGTCAGGCCCTGGACGGCGATGAGATAGGCATTGGCAGCGTATTCCGCCCGAATGGCCTCCACCTTCGCCAAAGGGATATGCAGGGCATTGATGATCCAGATGCCCGCGGTATCCCAGAAGAAGGCCCCGATCATATAACCCGCGATGCCGCCGATCACCGACCACAACGCGCACCAGGCTGCCAGATGAAAGGCCCGCTTCTTGTCGGCCAACATCATGGGCAACAGCATGACATCCGGGGGGATGGGAAAGCAGGATGCTTCCGCTAAGGCAAAGGCGGCCAACGCCCACCAGGCGTGCTTGCCTTGCGCGTTCTTCATCATCCACGCGTAAACCGCGCGCAGAGGGCCGCCACGTTCGCCGCCCGATGCTTGATCCACCATCCCGCCCATCCATCATGAAAAGGGCTCTCTTCCTAGCAACCCGGGAGCGAACCGTCCATGCTTCTTCCCGCCCACCCCATTCACCAAGATTTATCTTGATTTCCCTGGTAGAACAGTCAGCTCCGGCAAGGCATCGTTAACCCCACTGCCAAACGAACAACCCGAATGCAGACCATGTTCGCGGAAAGCGCTAATTGTCAGGCACAGATCGCTGTGCGCGAAATCACAACGTTATTTCGACTTGAAATGTAAATTTCCGTACGCGTACTTTGCGCGTGCGGCGTTTGCGCATTCTGCTGCCGTGTCCAAATACTGTATGCGTGCCAGTGGAATCTGTATGCTTTCCCAACCGAGAATGGTCTTCCCAGAAATTTCAAGTGCAGTAGCCTTTAACGAAACGGCCGCGAGTAGAGGCTGGCCGATTTTGTGCGACGAAACCTTAGGTTTCGAGCATGCCATGCTTACCGAACTGCTGACCCTATGGCGGAGCGAGGCTGCGGAAGGCATTCCTGCGCGTAATGCCCTCACCGCCCGCAAACTTCAGCCTTTCATGCGCAACATCGCCATCTATGAGCGGATCGGCGAAGGCGCACAGAGGCGCTTTCGCGTAAGGCTCATGGGCAGCGGCATCGTCCAATATTATGGCGAATTGACAGGAAAATATTTCGACGAAGCGGTGCCGCAGAAATATCTGGACCGCTGGTACGCTCTTTCGGACATTTCCCTGCAAGCGCAAAAGCCAGTCCGGTTTATCCTGCGGGCCGATACCTTCGAAAAATCCTATATGACCGCCGAATACCTTTGCGCGCCGCTCAAAACCGATACCGGCCTAGCCAAATTTGTGCTGGTCGGCATCGTGTTTGACGGGCGGCGGCCTTGGAACGTGGTTGAAGCCGAAGTCCGCCAAAAGCTGGGCCTTGCAGCCGAAGACTGATTCGCACGCGGAGATGGAACAAGGCGAAGTCCTTGCCTCCAAGCGCCACCTCTGCCAGCTTGCGGCCCGTTCTCAAGAGGGGTGGTCATGGGCGGCCAACAGGCGGGCAAGCACGCGCTCGCGTTCATTTTCGTCACCATACTGATCGATGCCATGGGTTTGGGCATCATCCTGCCGGTGCTGCCAAAGCTCATTTCCGGTCTGATCCATGGGGGACTTGATGATGCCGCCCATTATGGGGCCTGGCTGACCTTCTCTTATGCCGGAATGCTGTTCCTGTTCTCCCCGCTGCTGGGCAATTTGAGTGACCGTTTTGGCCGCCGCCCGATTCTGATCCTGTCTCTTCTGGGGATCGGCATCGATTATACGATCATGGGCTTTGCCCCGAACATTCTCTGGCTCTTTGTTGGCCGCGTGCTGTCTGGTTTTGCGGGAGCGAGTTACACGACGGCTTCAGCCTATATCGCTGATGTCACCCCTGCGGAAAAGCGCGCCCAAAGCTTCGGCATGGTCGGTGCGGCTTTCGGCGTGGGCTTTGTGGTAGGTCCTGCCCTTGGCGGCATGATCGGCGAATATGGCGTGCGCCTGCCCTTCTTCGCTTCGGCCGCATTTGCCTTCATCAACGCCCTTTATGGTCTGCTTGTCCTGAAGGAATCGCTGGTCAAGGAACATCGCCGGAAATTCGAGTTGTGGCGGGCCAATCCGCTCGGCGCCTTGATGGCGTTGAAGCGCTTTCCCGTCATTCTGCCGCTTTGCGCCGTACTGGTGCTGATGCGCATTGCCCATGATGCCAATCCGGTGGTCTTCAGCTACTACACCATGGAAAAGTTTGGCTGGACCCCGGCGCAGGTGGGTTACTCACTGATGGCGGTCGGCATCATCGTGGCGATCGCCTATTCCACACTGCCAAGATTGGTGCCAAAAATCGGCGAGCGCCGGGCCGTTTATATCGGTTTTACCGGTGGCGCTTTGAGCTTCGCAGGCTATGCCTTCGCGACAAAGGGCTGGATGATCTACCTGTTCATGGTGCCATTCGGCGTGATGGCGATCGCCATGCCGGCCATCAACGCCATCATGTCCCGCGAGGTCGGCCCCAAAGAACAAGGCGAGCTGCAAGGCGCACTGACGAGCCTTGGCGGCCTCACCTCGGTGGTGTCGCCGCTCTTCCTCGGAAATTTATTCGCGTATTTTTCCGACCGTCACGCGCCGATCTATTTTCCGGGGGCGGCATTCCTTGCCTCTGCCTTATGTTTGATGCTGGCCGCAGTGCTGTTTGCAGCAATCAGGCCGGTAGCACGCGCTACATCCTAATGAGAATGCAACAGCGCGTGCCCGACCCAGGTACAAGGTTCTGCTGGTTAATGTACGTCGCTTTGAAGACGTTCCAACTCGTCCTTAAGGCGGAGTTTTTCTTTTTTGAGGGCGGCTACCCGGTATTCGTTCCAGTCCGGATGAGCCATTTCGGCTGATATCAGCTCGTCGAGTTTCTTATGTTTTTCGGAGAGCTCGTGGATATGCCCTTGCAGTGCCATGCATGCACCTCTCTCTTATTGGTGAAGAAAGTAAACCACCAAGTCACCGTTCTGTCACGAGGCTCTTCCCGCAATGCCTTATGACCTGTAAAGCAGTACACGATGGGAAAAAAAGCTGCCAAAACACCTGTAAACGATCGGCTGGTGGTCGGGATCTCCGGGGCTTCGGGCGTCATCTACGGCATTCGCCTGCTGGACGCTTTGCGGGAACTCGGGATTGAATCCCATCTGGTGGTCAGCAAGGCAGCCCAAATGACCTTGGGCTTAGAGACGAATTTCACTCTCAAATCGGTTTTGGCCAAAGCCGACCACCATTACGCCGTAGGCGATGTCGGGGCTGCGATCGCTTCCGGCAGCTTTCCGGTCAAAGGCATGGTGGTTGCCCCCTGTTCCGTACGCTCGATGAGCGAAATTGCCACCGGCGTCACCACCACTCTTCTCACCCGGGCCGCGGATGTCACCTTGAAGGAACGCCGCCGCCTGGTGCTGGCGGTGCGGGAGACCCCGCTCCATCTCGGCCATCTCCGGAACATGACCGCCCTGACCGAAATGGGCGCCACCATCCTGCCTCCGGTCCCGGCCTTCTATGCCTCACCCAACAGCCTGGAGGACCTGGTCGACCATTTCGTCGGGCGGATTCTGGACTGTTTCGGTTATAATTGGGCCAAAGCCAAACGCTGGGACGGCCCCTCTTCCACCCAACAGACAGATGATTAGGGTCTAAAGGCAAAAGATGACGAGCGAAGTCACCGCCCCCGAACAAGTCGCTTTGCGCGCCAAGCTGGCCGAACTGGTCCAGGAGCATCGCGACCTCGATTCCGCCATTGAGGCCATGACGGAAAATCACGACATCATGCAGATGACGCGGCTGAAGAAGAAGAAACTGCAGCTCAAGGATCAGATCGCGAAGATCGAAAACCAGCTGCTGCCGGATATCATCGCCTGATTATTTGGCGCTGCGCTTCTGCGCATACATCGCCTCGTCCGCACGGGCCATGGCGGCATCCGGCGTATCCGTGCCTTTGAGCTCAAAAGCTCCATAAGAGAAGGCGATATTGATCGGCTGGCCCTGCCACATGGTCGGGTTGGTTTTCAGATTATCAGCCAGGAGATCGGCTTTCTTGCGCCCTTGTTCCACGCTGGCGTGGGAGAGAAGGACGCCGAACTCATCGCCGCCAAGCCGCCCCACCACATCGCTGTCGCGGGTATGGCTCAAAAGCACCTGGGCAAAATGCCCGAGCACCGCATCACCTGCGGCATGGCCATAGGTATCGTTGACCTGCTTGAAACCATCGAGATCGAAATAAAGCAGCGTCGCCGGGGTGCCATAACGCCCCGCAGAGGAGATGTAACGCGTCAGATCGCGCACAAAAGCACGGCGGTTCAAGAGCGGCAGCAAATGGTCCTGATCGGCGGTGCGCTCGACTTCTTCCAGCCGATCGCGCGTTTTTTGCAGTTCCTTCCGCAAATTATCGACTTCGCCCATCAGGGTCATGATGGCGTCACGCACCCGGGGCGTAAATTCGGCCTCAGGAATACCAAGCACGCTTGCGGTCGCGCTGACCGGCGGCGGGGCTTGGACGGCTTCGGCCGCCTTGGCCTGACGGGCGTAAGCAGCCGCTCCCACAGCGCGGGTCGCAGATGGTGAGCTGGTTTTCTCGATCTTCATACCTGACCTCAGCCCCACTTTAGAACGCACCCAAGGTATCAAACAATTCATTAACGGGGCACCGAAGCGCTTTCCCGGCCGCCCCTACGCCCCTATAAACGCGCCTTCGAACAGCGCGCGATTCGGGAAGACACAGTATGCCTGAGGTCGGTCTCATTATGGGAAGCGGGTCTGACTGGCCCACCCTGAAACCTGCCGCAGCCATCCTGGAAAGCCTGGGAATCGCCTTCGAGACCAAGATCGTCTCGGCCCACCGCACTCCCGACCGCATGGCGGACTATGCCAAGACCGCCGCCAGCCGCGGCCTGAAGGTCATTATTGCGGCGGCGGGCGGCGCGGCCCATCTGCCCGGCATGACCGCCTCCATGACCACCCTGCCGGTCCTCGGCGTACCGGTGCCGTCCAAAGCGCTGAACGGGGTCGACAGCCTCTATTCCATCGTCCAGATGCCTGGCGGCGTACCGGTCGCCACCTTTGCCATCGGCGAAGCGGGCGCCAAGAACGCGGCCCTCCATGCCGCCGCCATCCTGGCCCTCGCCAATCCCGCCCTGGCCGAAAAGCTCGCCCAATGGCGGCAAGCCCAAACCGACAGCGTACCTGAGGCACCCACAGAGCCATGACCAGCATTGTTCCGCCGGGGGGCGTGATTGGCATTCTCGGCGGCGGCCAGCTCGGCCGTATGCTCTCCCTTGCAGCTTCCCGTCTTGGCCTGAAAACCCACATTTTCTGCGACGAGCCTGGCTCCCCGGCTTTCGACGTCGCGGCCGATCACACTTGCGCCGCCTATAGCAACACCGAAGCCTTGGCCCGCTTTGCCGACGCTTGTGATGCCGTCACCTACGAATTCGAAAACGTGCCGGCGGAAACCGCAGCTTTTGTTGCCGCCCGCACGCCGCTGCGGCCGAATGAAAAAGCCCTCGCGCTCACCCAGGACCGGCTGGTGGAGAAGGATTTCATCACCTCGCTGCGGCTTCTGACTCCGTCTTACAAAGCGATTTCCACGCCCGAGGATGCCCGCACCGTACAAGGCCGCGCCGTGCTCAAGACCCGCCGCTTCGGCTATGACGGCAAAGGCCAAGCCATGGTCACGGGCGGCGAAGAAACCGCTGAGGCGTTCGACAAACTCGGCCGCGTGCCTTGCATCGCCGAAGGCTTTGTCAGTTTTGCTTACGAAGCCTCGATCATTGCAGCGCGCGGGATCGACGGCAGCTTTGCGGCCTATGACCCGCCGCACAACGTGCATCGCCATCACATCCTGCACACCTCCACTGTGCCTTCGCCGATGTCGCCCAGCGCCACGCAGGATGCCATCCGCATCGCCCGCTCCATCGCCGAAGGACTCGATTATGCCGGCGTCTTTGCAGTGGAACTGTTCGTGGGCGAAGACGGCGAACTCCTGGTCAACGAGATCGCGCCGCGCGTCCACAATTCGGGGCATTGGACCATGGACGCCTGCCTGGTCAGCCAGTTCGAGCAGCACATCCGCGCCGTGGCCGGCTGGCCGCTGGGCAATCCGGAGCGCCACTCGGATGCGCAAATGCTGAACCTGATCGGCGACGATGCCGCCGACTGGCTGGGCCTCTCGAAGAACGGCGGTGCCTTGCATCTCTATGGCAAGCGCGAGATCCGCGCCGGGCGCAAGATGGGGCATGTGAACTTCCTCAAGCCGAAGAGCTGAAGAGACGCCAAAAGCGGGCTTAAAAATGCGGCCCGCTTGGCATGCCGGATCACAGAGGCTGGCAGAGACCACAGGAGCGGCGGCTCCCGTGGATCGGCACCTTGGCCCGGTCTCCTCGAAGTTCGGCGGCTTTGGATCTCCGTCTAGCCACGCCCTTGGCGTTGGCGATTGCGCTCGGCAGGGCCTTTTTGGTGAACCGCAGCTCACCGGCACCCCCTCGCCCAACGACGTCTTCGACCCAAACCCGCTTCAGGTGCGCGCGGGGACGCCCTAAAGCTTCTGTATCCCGTGATCCTTGCTCTATCGCAGGCCGCAGCCGTCACCGCGTGCCTTCTTCCCAACCTCACCCCAGCAACACAGCGTAGACATTGGTGTCACACTTGTTGTTTTCAAGTGACACGCCGCGTTTGTCGCAGGTGAGTTTGACGGCGGGCGCGTCAGGTGGTACCTGACTGTCAGGCTAAACCTGACAGAGGCGCAGCATGACCGAAAAGCTCCACTGCTCGTTTTGCGGAAAGTCGGAGACGGAGATCAAAAAGCTCGCCGCCGGTCCGGCGGGGATTATCATCTGCGATGAATGCGTCGACCTCTGCCACGCCATCATGCAAGGCGAAGACCCCGGCCTCAGCCGCGCCTTCGACCCGACGACCTGGCCGAAAGAGCGCTTGCTGGCGCTTCTCGGCCCGCTCAACAAAACCGCCGATGCTTATCGCGAACATCTGCAAACGGTCGTGGAGACGTTGCGCGCCCAAGAGGTGAGCTGGGGCGACATCGCCAAACGCCTGGGCGTCTCGCGCCAAACCGCATGGGAGAGGTTCTCTTGAACGGAGACGCGGGATGTCGCCGCTCCAGCTTTCGAACGGCACGTCAGAAATCAAGATTGGTTGTTTCACGCGGAGACGCGGAAAAGGCCACATAGAGCGAACATCAGAAACCCACAACAGAGCTTCACAAGCACCCACTCCAGTTCCGTTTCATTACTTTTCGTCTCAATGACAAGCCTCTGTTGAAGTTCATGGCGGGTAGATCAAAAGATGATTCAGAATGAACCACTTAGTGAAGCTCTTGCTGCCGTAAGCCTGTTGTGGGATTCTTTATAAGGTGGGCAACGCTGGAACCACTCCGAGTCGCCAATCGCGTGCGGCAGTTTCGAGAAATCGAAATGGCATCAGGAGCCGGGGGCCCACCACCTCACCACCCATTTGGCGAATAGCCATAGAATTCGAAAATCTCCCGCTGTTCTTTGGAGAGCTGCATTCTATAAAGATCGGGCATAGTTTTTATGCCGAAATCCAAGATACGCCCGTTCTTATCGAAGGCCATCCGTGGTTTAAATAGCTTGGCGTATTGCGGATCGATATTGTTCTTTTGTTCAAGAGCCTGAAAAAACGCACTTGAACAAAGATCCGACAGCTGAAGGCCGGCTCGTTCACATCCATCAAGAACAAGAAGCTCTTCCTCGTCCACCACAGACCAGCATAGGTCGCCTCGATCTATGTGCATCCTCCCAAGCCTACTTTGCTTATGGAGACGCTGTAGGTATTTGACAAAATCAATGTATTTGAGCCCTCCACGTTTAGAAAACACGAAGAGTACTTTTGAACGCCCACGCTCAGCGTCTGGTACACGATCATCGCAGAACCTCGTCACTCGCTCCAGCAATAGGCGACAGAGCCACCAATAAAGCCAAGCGGTTCCCTTGCCGCTCACAAGTTCCGCGGCCTCATTCCGATGACCCTCAATATTCTTCTTGTTAGAAACGACCACGAAGAAACGGCACGGCTTCTCATTGATAATACTACAAGCAATGGATTTCTTAGCCGGGATCAAATCTCTATAATGCAGGTATTCGGAGCGGACATTTTTGAACTTTGACTTGATTTCACGAACCCAGCTGAGACATTTGTGATCATCTTCAATTTTGACCAAGAATGCGGAAAGTACTAGCCACTCAGTAGCACCATTGGTGACGTTGCAGGGCTTGACGTTTTCTAACCCAGTGTCGCCTGCCTCGTCGATGTATGCTACAAATTTGATGGCCATAGAAAGCCCCGCCCATGCCGCGGAAAGCATCCGTCATTAAGTCGAAGAGTCAACCAAGTAAGGATGACTTCACCACAATCGTCAAATGCCTTGCGCGACAAAAATAAAATCGCGCTCGAGAGGCGGTGGAAGATCGCCAAGGCAAATAAGAGGGGAAAGGGACAGAAATGAACGTTTATCGGCTCGATCCCATCGACCTATCCGCCACAAGCTGGATTAAATCAACAGTCAAGCAGACGATTTGGGTAGGGGCGGAGACGCCTACGAAAGCGCGTGAATGGGCATCACTTCGGACTCACAAGGCAGTTAGCTATCCGGTGGAATCTATTGAGCCTATCCCGCTCTCGCCGTGGCAGGACGATAAGGTCACGTCATGTGTCTGGGAACCATCTCGGGACGATGTGCCAAACAAGATGGTAATAACAGCGGATGGAAAAGTCCTGTCGGGTACCCTCTAGCTCAAAAAGACTCGGCGGCTTTCCTTACCTTCTGTGGTGCAGCCCCCACTCTCCCGTGTGAGTTAAACATCGCTCGACATCCTCATGGCTCACTGACACCGATTTAACTTCCTTCGCGAGGCATTCGGTGTTGCGCTGACCCGGACATTCGGGCGGGGCATTCCATGCGCAAAGCTGTGATGGTGCTGATCGCGTTCGGCGCCAGCTCTTCTGCAGCAGCAGCAGATGACGTCCCGCCGAGCTTGGAAACCGTGCTGGTGCAAAACAACAGCCTGGACGGCATCTGGAAAATCACCGCCCCGACCTACAGCGGCGGGCTCAGCGTGCTCCATGGATTTCGAGGACCTCTGCGCAAGATGCAGAGCGTGCTTTGCAGAATAGCCGAGCGGACGGTTCGCTGCATCGGCCCGAGTCTGATGGTCGAGGGAAGCGTCAGCCTGAAAGGCACAGAGGCTCATTTCGCATGGGGCTCCATCATGGCGCGCCCGGTCATCGAGGCAAAGTTCACCTCTGCCACGGCATTTTCCGGCGTGTTCTCCTTCAAGTTTTCCGGGATCGCATACACCGCGCCAGATCCTGCGAGCGGCACGAAGCTGAACCTGTCGGTCATGCCTCCCAGCAGCGACAAAGAGGGCCTCGTACTCGCGCGGCTGTTGGGCGAGATCGGCAACGGTCAGCCATCAGAGATGCTCGATACGCAATCGCGGGATGTTCAAGTTCCGCCGCAAGAGGATTTGCGCGCGCTGGGGGCGGTGCAATCCATTGTCTATGTGGCCGAATCCGGCGACTTGCTCGCGGCGAAGGACCCCAAGGCGCTGATGCCGAGGGACTACAAAGTCTATGATGTGGAGTTTGCCAACGGCGAACGCCTCTGCGGCTTGCGCTATCGCCCCGATGGCAAAATCGACGGCTTCAAATGCATCTAGCCTCGATCGCTGATTGCGAGCGCACCTTAGATGCTGGCCCGAATTTTCTCGACAAAAATGGGCTTAGGTGGTATGTTGCCCATACTAAGTCGAATGAGATCGACACGATGTCATTCGATGAAAGTTGAAGGGCCGCCCGCTAGGAACGGACGGCCTTTCAATTTTATGGGGCTGACCTCACCCCTTCTTCATCGGCTTTTCGCCCACCGAGACCACGATATAGCTCGCCGCCTCGCTGCCGGTGTTCTTCATGCCGTGCATACGGTTCGAAGCGGTGAAGATGATGTCGCCTGGGCCGATCTTGGTGGCAGTGCCGTCCTCATCAATGAATTCGACTGCGCCGGTCTGCATGATGACGATCTCGGAATTGATGTGCTTGTGCGGCGGATGCGGCATCTGACCGGCGGGCAGCACCGTCTCGTGCATTTCGATCGCTTCGCCGGTGGTGAGCTGGCCTTGCAGGACGCGGCGCTGCTCGCCGCCATTGCTCAGCTTCAGAACCGGCAGTTCGGCGAATTTGAAGACCTTGCTCTTGCCGAGCGCGGCGGCCTCAGCCGCTTGCGCTGATTCCGTCACGGAGCCAAGCGCGGCGAGCGCGCCCATGACCGCGAAGAGATCGCGGCGTGCCAAATGGTCCATTGCTGTGCTCCCTAATTTTCTATTTCGGCTTGATGTCGCCGCCGATCGAAACGATCGCGTATTTCACCGCGCCTTTGCCAATGTTCTTGATCTGATGGTTGGTGCCGTAAGCGACATACAATACATCGCCCGGGCCCGCGGTCTCAGTCACACCGTCGTGAATGAAAGCCAGCGAGCCTTCCTGCACGATGATGAATTCGGAATGATCGATGGCATGAGACGGATTGGGCTCAGCCCCTTCCGGCTGCATGGATTCGTGCACTTTCACCGCTTCACCCGTTTTCAGGGTGCCGAGAATGAGATCATGGGCGCCGCCGCCATTGGGAAAGCTGCGCGTGGGGGCTTCGGAAAACTTGAACACTTTGGCGTGATCGAGCACGGGAGACTCCGCAAAGGCTGAGCTGCAAACGAAAGCAAACGCGAGAACCGCGGCAGAAGCGAATTTCATGAAGCTGTTCCTGGTGTGGCGTCTTTGAATCGGGCCTTCAGCTTCTCAAATTGCAGCACATTGTCGATACGGGCATCGAGGAAAGCGGCCGTATGCCGCTCGTCCGGCGTGTCATCGCCAAACCAGGTGACCATGGTGGAAGAGATCACGCCCGCCAAAATCCCGCGCTTGGTGTAGAAGTTGAAATCGGCCGAGCGATCGCCTGCAGCCCGCCAGATGACATCGGCGCTCTGCCACAAGAGTTCCGGGCCAAGCCCGACATATTGCGGCAAGGCCAAAACCACAGCGGCTTTGCGGGCCGTTTCCTTGTGCGGCTTCAGAAGTTCGAGCCGGGCCAGAACCGCTGTGCGAATACGCTTGCGTATGGGCAAAGAAGGAAGGTCCATCGCCTTTAGGCGGTCTTCCAGCACCGCGTCGATCTCAGCAGACCAAGCCGCAAGCACTTCGCCGATGCCGCCGGGAAAAAGGTCTTCACCGGTGCCAGCGGCTTCTGCCGCAGCGCGCAAGACCGTGTGCGTAAAACCCTCTTTGGCAGCACGCGCCAACACGCCTTCCAGAACGGCGCGTCTCAGTTCGTCGGTGGTGGTCACAGGAACTCCTGCAGAACGGACGCCGGATTATTGGCGCCCGCTCTGGAAATGTCCAAAGCCAAGAGTTGTCACAATCAGCTGGAGGGGCCGGTGTGACGGGGAACCCGCACTTCGATTTCGGTGGTGCCTTGCAAGGACCCGGTAACCTGGCCCCGTCCCGGGACTGGGCCGTTCTTGGCGGCAAAGCCGAAATACAGGCTCTCGGTGATGCCTTGGCGGCCCGGGCAGATTGGCTTTGCGAAGGTGAAGGTAAGCTTGCTGCCGGTTTGTGTTACCGACGAAAGTCCCGCCCCTGCATTGCCGTCGACCACGAAAATATCCGCTTCGCCGCCGCCCGTGTAATTGATGCTCTCCACCCCGCCCGTATCGAGCATGAGCTTTTGAACGCAATTGGGCATACCCAGCGAGGTCGCACCACTCATGTCAATGAAGAAGGAATAGCCGGTCATTCCGGCCGCTCGCGTTCCGGCAAGACCGGGATAGCTGCGAACCAGAAGTTTGCTGTGACCGCCGTTCCCGAACAAATCGAAGTAACTCACCGAATCCGTCGGCGTGACGGCGCAACGCGGCGAGAAAATGCAAGCAACGCCTACCGGTGAAACCTTGGTGACTGCCAGTTGTCGGGCCATTGCGCTGGTGGGAACGAGAACCAGCGCAGACGCAGCGAGACATAGGCACGCTTTGAAGACACGCATACCAGCCTCCCCTTGGAGCCGGGAAAGAGTGTGCGCCTTACTTTCCTCTTCGGCAAGCTAAGCGGTACGCGGCGCTGTGCATCACGCGCGGGGCAGCCAATGGCGGATTTCGCTTTCGAAGATGAGATTTTTCAAATCACTCATCCGCTGCGGGTAGAGCACGCCTTCGAGATGATCGCATTCGTGCTGCACCACGCGGGCATGAAAGCCTTTGGCGACCCGATCGATGACATGACCTTCGTGATCCACGCCCCGGTAGCGGATGTGGGACGGCCGCTCCACCAGGCCGCGCAAGCCGGGCACCGAGAGGCAGCCTTCCCATCCGGCTTCCCGCTCCGGTCCCAAAACTTCGATTTCGGGATTGATCAGCACCGTGAGCGGGGCGGTGGCGTCATGCCGTTCTTCCTCCGAGAGCCCGTCATTGCGGTCGGCCGGGGCCTGGAACACCACCACCCGCAACGAAGCGTGCACCTGGGGTGCGGCAAGGCCAGCGCCATTGGCATCGACCATGGTTTCCAGCATGTCGGCCACCAAGCGGCGGATTTCGGGGGCGGTGGGGTCCTGGACAAGATCTGACTTGCGCATCAGGACCGGATGGCCCATGCGGGCGATTTTCAGAATGGCCATAATGATCCCTTTGATTCCAGGTGGTTAGCGGAGATTTTCGGACAAAATCGCTGACCCGGCCTTAAATATTGCCGCGGCTTCGCGGCCCAAGACCACAGGTCACAGCAAAATCGGCAGAATCTCCCGGCCTTTTGCCGCGGTCGTGTGGACTTGGCATACCCTATCGGATATATAGCCGCCCCTCAAAGAACTACACGGAGTGAGACTTTGCAGATCATCGTTCGCGACAACAATATCGACCAAGCCCTCAAGGCGCTGAAGAAGAAGATGCAGCGTGAAGGCATTTTCCGCGAGATGAAGCTGCGTGGCCACTACGAGAAGCCGAGCGAGAAGCGCGCCCGCGAACGGGCCGAAGCGATCCGCCGGTACCGCAAGCTGCAGCGCAAGCGCATGCAGCGCGAAGGCTTGCTGCCGAAGTAAGCAAGACTGTTCTTTGAGCAGAACGTAGGGCCGTCCGTTTGGGCGGCCTTTTGTTTTGGGAAAATGGCTGGATTTGGCGGTCGGCGCCCTAGAAAAGCATCGCCCGCCAGAAGACCGGTTCTCCTGGCGGGCGACACCCACGGAACTACAGCTCCCTAAAGGTGGGGTGTTAAGGCGTCGCCTTCAAGACGGTGTCAGCGAATTCATCTAGCCATGATTGTATATTTACCACAGGTGTTGCAGGGCCGTGGTGATCCCTGATTGACCCGAACCGCGACAGCTTGTACAGACCGCCCCACTCGCGCGTGCACGCGGCCTTCGGCCTTCCGCGAGCTTCTACCAACCCTTCCGTTCATCCTTGTGCATGGGACGCGGCAACCACGCCAAACCCGTGCGCGCTGGTGCGTGCCTGTTTGCGTCAAAGGATAACGAGTGACTGATACAGGTTTCGCAGGTTTCGGCCTGCCCCAAATGCTTCTGAAGGCGCTGGACGAGGCGGGGTATCAGACCCCGACGCCAATCCAGACCGCCGCCATTCCCGAATTGATGAAAGGCCGCGACATGCTGGCCTTGGCCCAGACCGGCACCGGCAAGACCGCCGCCTTCGCCCTGCCGGTAATGGCCGTACTGAGCCGCGCCCATGGCACCCGCCAACCCAAATCCGTGCGGGCCTTGATCCTAGCGCCGACGCGCGAGCTGGCGATCCAGATCCAGGACAATATCCGCGTCTATAGCCGCCATTCCCATCTGCGCTCGACCGTCATCGTCGGCGGGGTGAGCATGAACAATCAGGTGAAGGAACTCGCCGGTGGCGTCGACATTCTGGTCGCCACGCCGGGCCGCCTGCTCGATCACCTCAACCAGAGGACCGTGCGCCTCGATACCGTTTCCCATCTGGTGCTGGACGAAGCCGACCGCATGCTCGACATGGGCTTCATCAAAGACATCAAGAAGATCATCGCCGCTCTTCCCACCAAGCGCCATTCGATGCTGTTCTCAGCCACCATGCCGGGGGAAATCGAGGAGCTGGGCCGCTTCATCCTGCATCAGCCCGCGCGCGTCGATCTTTCTCCGCCGAAGCGCACAGCCGAGAATATCGAGCAGCGGGTCCATTTCGTGGCCGCCGCCGAGAAACGCCCGCTCCTGGTGAACCTGTTGAAGGATGCCGCGATGAGCCGGGTGATCGTCTTCACCCGTACCAAGCATGTCGCCAACCGCATCGCCGAATTCCTCGGCAAGAACCGCATCGAGGCCGATGCCATCCATGGCAACAAATCGCAGAACGCCCGCCAGCGGGCGCTGACCCGATTCAAATCGGGTGATATCCGTGTCCTGGTGGCGACCGACATCGCCGCGCGCGGCATCGATGTCGACGAGATCAGCCATGTCGTCAATTACGACCTGCCCAACGAGCCGGAAAGCTATGTCCACCGCATCGGCCGCACGGCGCGGGCGGGTTCGGCTGGCGTGGCGATCAGCTTTTGCGATGCCACCGAAAACGAATATCTGCGCGACATCGAGCGGCTGACCAAGCAAAAGCTGACGGTGGCGGGCGGCGAACAGCTTCCTTCCGAACCCAAGGCACCGCGTGATTATGCCCAGAAACGGCCGTTCCGCGGCGAGCAAAAGCGGCAAGGCGGCAAGCCCGGCGAGAACAAGAACGGCGAACACAAGCACGCTCATCGCGGCGGCAAGCCGCAAGGCGAGCATCACGGTGGAAACGCAGGCAAAGCCAATCATCGCAACGGCCGCCGCCCGCAACAGCGGACACAGACCGCCCACTAATCGTCACGGCTTGCTTTGTCGAGGCACTCCCTAAACAGAGAGGAATTGCCTCGACAAGCCTTAACTCGTTTTGACGAAGAACGCCCCAAGCGCCGCTGTTGCCAAACCTTGCAATGGCGTCAGCCAGATTTGTTGATCAGCATCCATCAAAGGTTTCATGGAGCCAAACGGCACCAAGACCATCAGCAGAAAAACCGCCAGATAAGCGGCCGAGAGCCAGAAGGCCATTTGGAAGAGAAAGCGATTTCCCTGTTTCGGCTGAGGCGGCGGCGCCACCGCTTCGGCGACCAGCACAGCAATCATCAGGGACAGTGTCGGCACCATGTTGGGCAGCAGAAAACCCCACACCTGCTTGGCTGCATCATCGGGAATTCCGTGAAACATAATCCGGATCAAGGCGAGTAAAAACACAGCGCCGCAAGTACTAAACCACAAAATAGCCAGACGCCGCTGGCAAAGCGCCATATCCATCGTCAATTCCATCATCTTCCCCTATTTCGCCAGCTTGGCCCAGATGCCTGCTTTTTCGAGATGCTGGCGGCCGCTGACGCTTCCCGGCAGCGATTGGACCGCCGGTGTGTCGAACTGATCCTTGGCAAACTCATAAACCAGTGCGACGCAGTGGAATCCGTTTGCGATGTCGAAAGACTGTGCCCGCACCGTCTGAGGCAGCCGGTCGAAGCCGCCCCATTGTTCGACTTGAGCTGCGCTTGCCCCGCTCTGCGCAAACTGCACGGTTTGCGGCACCACCAGAAACACCACGACGCGGTAATGAGCGACATCTGCCGTAAACAGCGCCTTGAGATAATCGCTGAGAGAAAAATACCGGCGCTGCGCATCCGTCAGATTGACGCCAAAACGCTGGTGCAGATCCGGCGAACCGTCCCTGCGAATCTTTTCGAGTTGCGTGACCAAGGCAAAGCCGTCAGGAGCCGGCATAAAGGTGTAATCGCTATACCCGGCGGCATCGAGCGCCGACACCAGCTTATCGGCGACCGAGCCCAAAGTGGCAGGCTGTGCAGGAGCCGTGAGGTCATTGTTGGGGATTTCCAGCCGCGCCGAAGGCTTGGGCGCCGGCAAGGGAAAACCAGCAGCCTTTTCCCACGCGCTCTCCGATGCTTTTGGAGCCTCGACAGGCGGCGGCGGTGAGGCCGCGGTCTCTCTTTTGGCCTCCGAAGACTTGCCGCAGCCTTGCAAGATCGCAACAAAGAGAAGAAGCAGCGAAAAATAACGCCAAAACCCGTACGCCATATCAGCCCCCAGCGCGGCGGTTTCAGACCGCGCGCATCATAGACGAACAGGCGCAACAACTCAATTATAACGAGAATTTCTGAAATGGCAGAAGCGAAGGAATATTATTCGTCGTGGCCGGTCTCCGAGCCGGCCACGACGTGAGCAACTATTTCCCGGCGATTTCGACCAGCTTGGCGGCACCAGCCACCACCGCTTTGTTGCCGCCTTTGGCGGAGAGCTTGCCGCTCTTGGGGTCGAAGCTGAGGGTGGTCAGCGAGGTGCCTTTGTTCTTCTGATAAGCATAGCTGTGACCATCGTCCTCATAGAGGGTGAAGCTTGACGGCGCGGCGCCTGGATAGACCTTGATCTTGGCGATGGTCTGCTTCTCGGTGGTGGATTGCACATCGGAGCCGAAAGGCACAATCGAACCCGCCTTCACAAAGACCGGAATCTGATCGATCGGCGAGGCCGCTTTCACCCATTGGCCGCCGCTGACCTTCTTGCCGGTCCAGAAGTCATACCAATCGGTGCCCGCGGGCAGATAGACACTCTTCTCGGTCTGGCCCTGCTCAGTCACCGGCGCCACCAGGAAGGCGGGACCGAACATATATTCGGTGCCGAGATTGGCGACATTGGGATCCTGGCCAAAATCCATCCAGAGCGGACGCATGAAGGGTGCGCCGGTGTCATAGGTCGTCTTGGCGAGAGAGTAGAGATAAGGGATCAGCGCGTAGCGCAGGCGATCATATTTGGCGAGGATCGCTTCCGGCTTCGGTCCCAGCGCCCACAACTCGGTGGCGCTGCGCTGGCCATGCACGCGCAAGGTCGGCAGGAAGGTGCCGTATTCGAACCAGCGCACGAAGAGTTCGGGATATTCATCGTTCTGGCCCATCACGGCGCGCGCGCCCGAAGGATCGACCAGCACCGGCTTGGTGGCGGAAGAGACCGGCGGGATATCCTGCCAGCCGCCAATGTCATTGCCCCAATAGGCGATGCCGGAGGCGGTCATGTTGAGGCCCGCCGGAATCTGGCGCTGCAAGGCTTCCCAGGTGGCGTTGATGTCCGAAGACCAGAACAGAGCGCCGGTGCGCTGCGAGCCGAGATACGCGGCGCGCGACAGGATCAGGACGCGCTCATTTGGTTTCCAGGCGCGCATGCCATCGGCAAAGCCTTCGACATGCACCAGCGGGAAAAGATTGTGGAAACGGTCACCGGAGCCGATGGAATAGAAATAGCCATCCGGCACCAGATCCGGTTCGGTCTCGTCGAGCCAGGGATAATCAAAGCCATGGCTCAAGATGTTGTCGCGCGCATGCTCGAAATACCATTGGCGCGCGGCCGGATTGGTGGCGTCGATCAAGGCGCCGGTGCGGTCGGAGCGGAAGGGCAAGCCATCCTGGGTCTTGCCGTCCTTGTCTTTCAGGAAGAAGCCCTTCTGATCCAATTCGGCGAAGTAGCGGCCCGCCTTCTCGTAACGCGGCCAGATTGAAATGATCGAGCGCAGGCCCATGCCATGCAGCTCTTTGTTCATGGCATCGGGCGTCGGGAACTGGGCCGGGTCGATATCCATCTGACCCATATGGGTCCAATAGAACCAGTCCACCACCATGACATCGAGCGGCAGCTTCTTTTCGCGATAGGTGCGGGCGACCTTCAGCACCTCGTCCTCGCTCTTGTAGCGGGCCTTGGACTGGATGAGACCGAAAGCGGCCTTGGGCGGGATCGGTGTTTTGCCGGTGACGCGGGCATAACCGGCATAAATCTCTTCCGGCGTGCCGGTGATAACGAAGAAGGAAACGCGCTCGCCAACTTTGGAGGTGATATGTGTCGAGCCGTGGATGCCCGCAGACACCGTGGTCTCAGACGGATTGTCCCAAACGATGCCATAGCCCTTGGAGGAAATCATGAAGGGCACGCAAACAGATTCACCCGCGGGCGCATCATACCAATGCTTACAATCGATGCTGCGGCCTTTGAGATCGAGGATGCCTTCCTGGTTCTGGCCGAGACCATAGAAATGCTCGTCAGGCGCGGCGGTGAGGCGGATACCGGTCTGGAAGGTCTTCTCGCCAGCGACTTCATACGGCGCCAGCTCCCAGCCGGTCATATTGAAGAGGATCTTGCCATCTTTGCCGGCGACGATGGCACGGGCGTTGGGCAGATCCGGCGCGAAGTAGTTTTCCATCACGCTACGGACATGGGTCTTTTCAGTCGGGATGGTCAGGGTCAGCGCCGAAGAGGCAAAACGGTCACCCGCAGCATCGGCGGTCTGCTTGAAGGCAGCAGCGTCGGCGTTCTTGGCCAGAATGCCGTAACCGGGACCGGACTCCACCTGCTTCTTGTCCACCGCGATGGTGACATGGACGACATTAGGGCCATAAGCCTCCACCGCCACATAAGCGCCGCTGCGCTCCAGAATGGTAGCCGGAGCGGCGCTCGCCGCAGCCGTGAGAAAACTGGCCGCCAACAGCTTGGCTGCCAAAATCTTGATACCGCGCATGGAGCACCTCCGCCCGGAGAAAATATGATAATTGCGCCGCTTGTCTATACGGCTTTGGTCGCGGCGAAAACCTGACGGACCAGCGCAGCCAGGCTGGGTGGACGTTCCGCGGTCAGGACATGGCGGGCGAAGACCCGTCCCATCTGGCGGATGAGAAGCACTGTTGTGATCACCGTCAGGATAGCCGTCGCCCACAATTCGAAGGGCGCGGGATGAAATGGCAGCCGCACCAGCATGAAGAACGGTGTGTAGATCGGAATCCAGGAAATGACCTGCGCCAAGGTGCCGTTAGGGTCCTGGATCAAGGCGCTGAGCAGCATGTTGGGCAGAATGATGATCAGACTCGCCGGTCCGACCAAGGCCTGGGCATCAGGCAAGGATGTCGAGGTCGCCCCGATGCCGAGGAAAATCGAAGCATAGATCATCAAGCCGCAGAGGAAATAGAGCAGCACCAGCGGCGCCATCGGGGCAATGGTTTTCAGCCCAGCAGCAATCACCGTGAGCGCATCCGGCGAGAAGGACACCGCCATCAAGAAGCCCATCAGCCCCCAACCGGCGATAGTGAGCAGCGCAAGACCGACCACCCCGATCAGCTTGCCGGTCATGATCTCATGCGGTCCGGCGCAGGAGAGCAGCACTTCGATCATGCGGGTGGATTTCTCCTCCACCACCCCTTGCAGCAGCAAAGCGGCGTCGGAAAAAGCAACGATGAAAAGCAGAAAGGCGAGCCCGATCGGCACCAATTGGGCAATGCGATCCTTCCAATCGACCTCCTGATGTTTCAAGGGATCGATCCTGACGAGCGGCGCATCGACATCCAGCGTGATGCGATCGCGCATTTCCGGCGCCACCAGCGCCTGATTGACCTTGAGCCGGAAGGCATCGGTCAACCCCCAGCGGACGAATTGCAGCGACTGATCGCTATCGATGCTCCAATACTGCGCTTCGCCGCTGGCGCCGGGGGCATAGCCCTTTGGAATGAAGATGATGGAAGAAAGCCTGGCAGCATGGCCTTGGGCCGTGACCGACAAGGCGCCTTCGAGATAGGCTTTCGCGGTCTCGCTTTTTCCGGCCGCCAAATCGGCGACGAGTTCGGATGGAGCCGGAACCAGCACGATGGCCGGTTTTGGCGAATCGAAAGCTGGGGCGTCTGGTTTCAGTTTGAGCTTTTCAAAAGCCGGTTGCCAGCCGCCACGGGTTTCGAAAGCCTTGATGGACGCGATCCGGTCGGCGGTGGAAAAGATACGGAAGAGATCGGGATCGGTTTTCTTCATCGCTGCCCAATCGGCATATTTGCCAGCGTAAGCGGAAATCGCGGAGAGCTCCTGACGGGCTTGGTCTCTTGCCACGGCTTCGGCCAGCGCCTTGTCGTAACCTCCGGTGAGATCGACCACCGTCATCACATTGGTGCGGGGATGAGAGGCGGTGAAGCTCGGCACCGCGATGGAAACCGCCATCAGCAACGGCATCATTAACAGCGAAATGATGAAGCCGCGGCGGGTGACGTATTTGACAAATTCCTGGCGGGCAACGAGGAGCGTGCGCCTGATCATGCGGCCTTCTCCACCACAGCAACAAAGACATCATGCAAAGAGGGCGGACTGACGTTGAAATAATCCGGCACCACGCCCTGCTCGAAGCAGGCTTTCAGCAGAGCCCTTCCGTCGGCGCCTTCCTTCAGATTGACGATCCAATGCGGCTGGCCCGGACGCGGAGGTTCGATGGCGGTCACGCCTTCGACTGTTTTCAGGAAAGAGAGATCGGTATCTGAGCCGATCTCAGCCCGGCGCGGCAAGAGCTGCTGCGCCTCACCGAGCGTGCCTTCGAAGCGCTTCTTGCCTTTGGCCAGGATCACCAGGCGATCGCAGATGCGCTCGGCATGTTCCATAGTGTGGGTGGAAAACAGGATGGTCTTGCCGTCCCGCGCCAGCTCTTTGAGGAATTCCTGCAGCTCGCTTTGGTTCACCGGATCGAGCCCGGAGAACGGCTCGTCGAGAATGACGAAATCGGGATCATGCACCACCGCCGCCAGAAGCTGCACCTTCTGCGACATGCCTTTGGAAAGCCCCTCCATGCGCACCCGGGCAAAATCACCAAGGCCGAAACGGTCAAGCAGGCGGCGGGCGCGCATCTTGGCTTCGCCGAGCGAAAGGCCTTTGAGGGCACCGATATAGGCGATGGCGTCATCGGCCCGCGCCCGGCGGTAAAGCCCGCGCTCCTCGGGGAGATAGCCGATGCGCGAGCGGGTCTGCCCCACCGGTCCGCCCAGCACGCGAATCGTGCCTTCGTCGGGGGCATAGAGGCCAAGCAGCAGGCGCAAGGTGGTGGTCTTGCCGGCGCCGTTGGGACCGAGGAAGCCGACAATACCGCCGCGCGGCAGATGCAGATCCAGGTGATCGACGGCGGTGAAGTCACCAAAGCGCTTGCTGATGCCCGTCAGTTCGACAACCAGCTCGGTCATGGCCCGTCCCCCGTGGGCGGACAGCAAACCGGCCGGGGATGACTACGTCAAGAGTGCGAGCCAGAAAAAACAATCCAAGGTAGTCAAGCTGACACAAAGGTGCCAAGTTCCCAGATGAAGCTGCATGCGAAATAAGGGGGCATTTATGCTTAAGCGCATTCTATTCGCATCAGTCCTGGTAGCTGGAGCAGCCCGAGCCGAAGACACCAAGCCGGTGCTACAAGGCATCAGCGAATGCAATATCTCTTACCACAACATCAAGGAAGTGAAACTGGCCTTCACGGTCAGTACGACGGGTAAGGTGCAAGACATCCAGGTCGAGCAGTCCTCCGGCAATGCCGGTGCAGACGAGGAAGTGGCCAAATGTGTCTCTAGATACACCTATAAGCCTGCAACCCATAACGGCGTCCCTGTGGCCCATCCCGAGAGCTACACATTCCATCAGGCCTACATCCCCGAGATGGAAGATGGGGACCACAAGGCTTTCGCCAAGCTGGAGCGCGACGCCGATCGCCGCTGCCATAAGCTTTTTCCGATCGACCGCCGCTTTTTCACGGGCAGCCAGCCGATTTCTCTGGTCGATGTGACCCGGCAGAACGGGGGCGAGCCGCAACTGACGATCCGCCAATCGGCGGGCGAAACAGCCGACCGAAATGCAATCGCCTGTCTCAAGAAAATCCTCCCCGATCACGAAGACCTGCCAGCGAACTTTTCGCGCGGTATCGCAGTGGATTGGGCGCACCGGTGATGTCGTGTGCGGGCTTGCCTAACGGCGGGCCCTTCACGCCACTTTGGCGCAGTCATCGCAGACGGCAAGCTCGACGGTGATGTGGCTGAGGCTGGGATAGCGCGCATGCAAGGCGCTTTTGATGCGGTCGCCATCCGCTGTGCCGCCTGCAACGGAGACGATCAGGCCATGATGGCCCGGCCCCAGCCGCCACAAATGCAGATCGAAGACTTTGCCGGGAATTTCATGCTCCATCATGTGACGGATGCCTTCGGCCATCTCCGGATCATCTTCGGCATCAAGCAGCACCAGACCAGAGTCTCGCAATAAGCCCAACGACCAGCTCGCGATCACTACCGCGCCCAAGATGCCAACCAGCGGGTCCGCCCAGGACCAGCCGAACCACATACCGGACGCCAAAGCGATAATCGCCGCCACGCTGGTCGCGGCATCGGCGAGCACATGCACATAAGCGGCACGCAGATTGTTGTCGCGGTGATGAGTATCGCCGTGATCGTGGCCTTCATTGTGGTTGTGGTCATGGTCATGGTCATGATCGTGCGCGTGATCGTGGCCATGATGATGGCCGTCATGCAGCAAGGCGGCCGAGGCGATGTTCACCAGAAGCCCGATCACCGCGATGACCAAGGCCTCACCATATTGGACATGGGTTGGTTCGAAGAGGCGGCGCACCGATTCAACAGCCACACCAACGGATAGCAATCCGAGCACGACGGCACTGGCGAAAGCCGCCAAATCTCCGAACTTGCCGGAGCCGAAGGAGAAACGGCGATCCTTGGCATGGCGGCGGGCCAGCCAATAGGCGAGCGCGGCAAGCCCCAGCGCCCCCACATGGGTTGCCATGTGCACGCCATCGGCGAGCAGCGCCATGGAGCCGAAGACCAGGCCCGTGACGATCTCCACCCCCATGAAGGCGGCTGTCAGAAGCGTCACCAAGCGGGCGCGCGCTTCGGCGCGCTCATGGCCTTGGCCGAGGAAAACATGTTCGTGGGTGAAGCGGGCATGATCGTGCATGCCCCCAACATAAGGTACCCGTTGAAAACGAAAAGCAGAAAAAGAAATGGGCCGCAGAATCTGGGAATCCTGCGGCCCGGCTCAGCCGTTAAATCGATGGGGAGTTCAACGGCTCAGTTGCTATGTTCTGGCGCCCGATGGAGCGACACGCATTGGATGTGGTGCCGACTGTCCTCCAGCGCAGTTCTTACGGTAAATTTCTCTGCGCATGGCCGGTGTCGCGCAACGCGGTTTCCGGTCGCACAAGTCCCAGTAGAGCCCCCGCTTTCCGGACCTGGGAACAATACTTATCCAGCACCGGAAGAGAAGGCTTTGGCTGTTCATGCCGCAACGGAAATCTGCGCCGATACGCGCCGGCCTCAACCGGGCGGCGGGCCGTGCATGTAGCTCTCAACCAGAGAGCCCGCGATCAGATGCCAGCCATCAACCAGCACGAAAAAGATGAGCTTGAACGGCAAAGAGATGACCACCGGCGGCAGCATCATCATGCCCATGCTCATCAGAATCGAGGCGACTGCCATGTCGATGATGAGAAAGGGAATGAAGACCAGGAAGCCGATCTCGAAGGCGCGCTTCAATTCCGAGATCATGAAGGCGGGCGCCAGTGTGGTGATCGGCAAAGCCGCGGGCGTTTTGGGCAGTTCCTTCTTCCCGCTCATATCCATGAACAGCTTGAGGTCTGTCTGGCGCACATGGGCGAGCATGAATTTCTTCATCGGCACACCGGCACGGTCGAGCGCTTCGGTGGTGCTGATCTGATTGTTCATCAGCGGCTCGACACCAGCGGCATAGGCATCCTTCAATGTCGGCGTCATCACAAACAAAGTGAGAAACATCGCAAGCGATACCAGCACGGCATTGGGCGGGCTGGTCGACAGGCCAAGCGCGGTGCGCAACAGAGACAACACCACGACCATGCGCACGAAGCTTGTCATCATGATGAGGATCGACGGCGCCACGCTCAAAATCGTGATCAGCGCGATGATCTGCATCATGCGGTCGGTGAAGATTCCTCCGCCGGAGAGATCGATGGAGAGGCCGCCCGCAGCGGCTGCACCAGCCGGAGCGGCGGCGAGCGCTGCGCTGCCCGCATGGGTGGCTGCTTCAGCAGCGCCCGGAACAAGGAAGGCCAGCGCCGCGGCCATAACAAGGATGAGGCGGCGCGTCATACGCGTTGCTCCGGCGTTTGCTCGGGAGCCACAGGCGGCGGCGTGAACCCCGCCTCGATGACGGAGGCGCCGGCGGGCGTGATCATCACCAGATGTTCCACGCCGTCGCGCCGGATGATCGCCAGGCGCTGGCGGGGAGATAACATCAGGGTTTCCACGATATGAAGGCGACGCGTTGCATTTGGCTTAGCCAGCCCTGGCACGCCGAATTTGCGCGTGGCCAACCCCGCGGCCCCGATCAGGCCGAGAACCAGAAGCAAAGCAGCGAAATAGCGGGCGAAGTCGAGGACATCCATACCCTCATCAAATGCCCACATGCTTAATCGCCGGTTAATCGGCGGATAAATTTGCCGGGCAAGATTTTCCCGTTGTGTTAAGCACAGCTTAATCCCTTGGCTCCAGCATGGGCCCGTAAAGATCGGACCCGCCCCATGCAAGTCGACGACATTCCTTTGATGTCGATGCTGAAGGACCGGATGTCCTGGCTCTCACGGCGCCAGGAGATTCTGGCCCAGAACGTCGCCAGTGCCGATGTGCCCGGTTATACGCCGCGCGATCTCAAGGAACAGGATTTCGAACAGACGCTGCGTTCGAGCATCACCCGCTCGGGTGCGTCAACCAGTCTGGCCATCACCGATCCGCGCCACATCCCGGCCTCGTCATCGACCAGCGGCGGCTACGAAGAACGCGAAAACCGTGATGTCGCAGCCGCCTCGAACGGCAATTCGGTGTCCCTCGAGCAGCAAATGATCAAAGTCGCCGACACCCAGGCGCAATATCAGATGGCGAGCAACGTCTACGCCAAGGCGATCACCATGATGAAAACCGCCATCGGCAAGGGCGGCGGCTGAGGAGCTTAGACAATGGCGGACTTCAACACCTCCATGGCAGTGGCCGCATCAGGCCTTCAGGCGCAATCCGAGCGCATGAAGACCATTGCGGAAAACATCGCCAACGCCAATTCGGCGGCGAGCACGGCCGGCGGCGATCCCTACCGGCGCAAGATTCCTACAGTGACGACGAATTTCGATCGCGAGCTCAACGCCACACTGGTCAAATCGGGGCAGCCGATCGCCGATCAGAGCGAATTCCGCACCCAATACGATCCCGGCAATCCCAATGCCGACGCCAAAGGCTATGTGAAAATGCCCAACGTCAACAGCCTGATTGAAATCATGGACATGCGCGAAGCCCAGCGCTCCTACGAAGCCAATCTTTCCGTGATGGATGCCACCAAAGGGATGATGTCGAAAACCGTCGACCTCCTCAAGAAGTGAGAATGAGGCCTGTTCCTTAGAAGGAGGAAAGCACGATGGCAGTATTGCCCGCAGCCGCCGCAGCCGCCTACCAATCCATCTCGCAGATGGGATCGAGCACGGCAACCACATCCGGTGTTTCATCCGCTGCCGAAGCCGGCGGCGGTTTTGGCCAGTTCCTGACAGATGCCCTGAAAGATTCCGTCGATACCATGAAGCAGGGCGAGAAGATGGCCGGTGCCGGCGTTGCCGGAAAAGCCGACATCGTCGATGTCGTCAATGCGGTGAACCAGGCCGAACTGACGCTCGATACCGTGGTGGCGGTCCGCGACAAGGTTGTCGCCGCCTACCAGTCCATCATGAACATGCCGATCTGAAAGCTTTTCCATGTCCGGCCCTGATACTATCGATTTCGCCCGCAACGCCATCTTCGTTCTTCTGCAGGTCATCATGCCGACCATGCTGACGGCCCTGGTTATTGGCCTTGCTATTGGCCTATTGCAGGCGCTGACCCAAATCCAGGAAGCCACTCTTACATTTGTGCCCAAGATCATCGCGGTGTTCGTAGTGCTGTTGATCTCACTGCCCTTCTGCGGCGCCGCCATGGGCGGGCTGATGACCGACATTGCGCAGCGTATTGCTGCGTATTGACGGGTAACCTTAATAGGACGCGCGGCGATGCATATCACCCTGCCATCCTTATCCGGGGCGGTGCTCGTCTATCTGCTCGTCTTCTGCCGCAGCGGTTCCATGCTGATGCTGCTGCCGCCGATCGGCGACGCCAATGTGCCGTCGCGCGTGCGCTTGATGCTGGCGCTGGCTCTCACCTTGGCACTGGCTCCGACCGTAACAGGCGCCTATCCCAACCTCGCACCCAGGACCGTGGTCGGTCTTGGCGTGATGATCACACAGGAAGTCACTGCCGGAGTCATGATCGGCACACTGGCCCGCATCATCATGAGTGCCATGACCATCGCCGGCAACATGATCGCCAACCAGATCGGTCTGGCTTATGCCGAAGCTCTTGACCCGACCCAGCACGGCCAGCAAGGCGCGGTGGTCGGCAACTTCCTCTCCATGCTGGCCGTGGTGCTAATTTTCGGCGCCAACCTGCATCATCTCGCCATCGGTGCCGTAGCAGGCTCCTATCACTTGATTCCGCCAGGCACTTCGCTGCCGACCGGCGATATGGCGGAGCTGGCCACCAGACTGGTCTCCGGCTCCTTTGCCTTGGGCTTCCAATTGGCGGCGCCTTTCATCGTTTTCGGCTTCGCGGTCAATGCCGGTTTCGGCGTGCTCGCCCGCATGATGCCGCAGCTTCAGGTTTTCTTTGTTGCGGCCCCTGTGAACATTCTCGTCGGCTTCGTGGTGCTGACTCTGATCATCGGCACCATGATGACTTTGTTCCTCAACTTCTATGGCCAGCAGATGGCGGCCTTTCTCTAGAGGAACAGGACTGTGGCCGAAGACCGCGACGAATCCCAACAAACAGAAGAACCGACACAGCGAAGGCTAGACCAAGCCCACGAACAAGGTGATGTCGTCAAAAGCCAGGAGGTGGTCACCCTGGTGCTTCTGCTGGGCGGCACGCTCTCCATCGCCATTTTCGCCCAAGGCGCTTCCGTGGAACTGATGAAGCTGTTCCGCATCTTCCTGGCGCAACCCGATCAGATCGGCACCGATGGCGGTTCGCTGCAGATCCTGATGGGAACCCTGCTGATGAAACTCCTGGTCATCCTGGGGCCAATCCTCGGCATGATGATGGCGTCCGGACTGATCGCCAATGTGATTCAGCACAAGCCGGTCTTCACCTTCGAGCGCATCAAGCCCGATCTCGCCAAAATCTCGCCGATGAGCGGCTTCAAGCGGCTGTTCGGCATCGATGGCCTGACCAACATGTTGAAGGGTCTTCTCAAGATGGGCATCGTGGCCATCGCGATCTGGACCCAGCTCTGGCCGGAGCGCAGCATTCTGGAATCGGTCCTGACGCAATCGCCGGCGGCAGTGGCGGGCGATATGAGTCATTTGCTCTTCAAGGTTTTGATGGCGGCGCTTGGTGCCATGGTGGTGATCGCCGGCGCAGACTTTTTCCTGCAGCGCTTCCAATTCATGAAGCGCAACCGCATGTCCAAGCAGGAATTGAAGGAAGAATTCAAGCAGACCGAAGGCGATCCGCATATCAAAGGCAAGATCAAGCAGATCCGCATCGAAAAGGCCAAGCGGCGCATGATCGCCGCGGTGCCCAAAGCGACCGTGGTGATCACCAACCCGACCCACTTTGCCGTGGCATTGCACTATGAATCGGGAAAGACCATGGCGCCGGTCTGCGTCGCCAAAGGTGCCGATGCGCTCGCCTTGCGCATCCGCGAAGTCGCCAAGCAGCACGACGTGCCGATTGTGGAAAACCCGCCGCTGGCGCGCGCCCTTTACGCCTCCGTGGAAGTCGACGACGCAATTCCGACCGAACATTTCAAAGCTGTGGCCCAGGTCATCGGCTATGTCATGAAGCTGACGGGCAAAATGAAGATGGGTTAGCGCCCTCACCCGTTTACTTGCACCGTGAGCTGAGGCACCGTGGCGGCGGCATATTTCCACGCACACGAACATTGACGAGCAATGCGACTTCTCATTGATACCGACACCGCAGGCGATGACTGCTTTTCGATCCTGCTCGCAGCGGCCCAACCCGATGTCACCATCGAAGCGGTGACGATCTGCAACGGCAACATCGCCTTCGAGCAACAGATCGAGAACGCACTCAAAACGCTGGAAGTGGCCGGCCTCGGCGGCAAGGTGCCGGTCTATCCCGGCTGCCCCAAGCCATTGCTGCGCGAGCATGTCGATGCGGCTTATGTCTTCGGCCAGGATGGCATGAGCGGAGCCCATTTCCCGCGCACCCAGCAGCGCCCTGAAAAGAAGCATGCCGTCGATGCCATGATCGATTTGATCATGAGCAACCCCGGCGAGATCAGCATCGTTGCCCAGGCGCCACTGACCAACATCGCTGTGGCCGCCACCATGGAGCCGCGGATCGTCAAGGCGCTCCAGCACCTCTGGATCATGGGCGGCACGGATAACGGCGTCGGCAATGTCACCCCGGCGGCGGAATACAATTTCTATGTCGATCCGGAAGCGGCCGCGATCGTCTTCAAAGCCGGTTTCGACATTTCGCTGGTGAGCTGGACGCTATCGCTTTCCTCCAGCTTGATGACGGAAGAAGACCTCGCCGAAGTGGCGGCGATGGACACAGCGAAGTCGGATTTCTTCACCACCGTCAACACCGCTCAAGTGCAATTTTCGCGCGACCATTACGGCCATGGCGGCACGGTGCATCCCGACGCTCTGACCAGCGCCTGTGCGACCGTGCCCGGCGTTGTGACAGAAAGCGATTGGTGCCTGGTGGAGATCGAAACCAGTTCCCGGCTGACGCGCGCCTATTCCAGCGTCTCGCATGCGCAAGTGCCAAAGCAGGAAATCGCCGACCCGGGTCTCGGCAAAGCCGCGAAGCCCAACGCCCGCGTGATCAAAGCCGTAGACCTGGCCGCCTTCCGGCGCAGCATGAAAGCGGCGCTGCGCTAAAACTCTGGATGCTTTCTTCCGGCCCTTTGCGGGTTATGGTAGGATGCACTATGATCAAAGCAGATGTCGTTTCCGTGCTGAAATCGGAAGCCGAGGCCGTCAAGGCGCTGGGTGCTACGGCATTGTATTTGTTTGGCTCCACAGAGAGAAACACAGCGAAGCCGGGCAGCGATATCGACCTTTTTGTCGATTATGATGAAAGTGGGAGATTCTCGCTGGTCGAACTCATTGCCATCAAGCAGCGGCTGGAGCAGCGCTTGGGCGCACGCGTCGACCTGACGACCAGAGATAGTCTGGACCCATTATTGCGCGCCCGCATCGAAGCATCAGCGGAGCGCGTCTTCTGATGGAACGCCTCGTCCGGCCAGCGCTTCAAGCGATCTTGGAAGCGGTCAACGGGATTGAAACAGCCACCAGCGGTAAGACTTTAGCGGACTTCTCCTCCAATTGGCTTCTCCGCCATGGGGTGCAGCGTGGCATCGAGATTATCTCTGAAGCCGTAAGGCGTCTGCCGTCGGAGCTGCAGCAAAGCCAACCACAAATACCTTGGGCTCAAATAGCCGGTATCGGAAACGTCCTGCGGCATGAATATCACCGCGTGTCGGATACCATCATTTGGAATGTCGTGCAGAACCATCTGCCGCCCTTAAAAGCAGCCATCATTCCGATGATAGCTGCGCATAAGGATATGTAATTACCGGCACATCGCCTGCAGTTCGGGGATGCGGTCGTTCGGGATTGGTGGTGTCTGCTGGCCTTTGTCCCACACCAAACGCTCCAGCCCGCGCGGCGGATTGGGCAGGCTGGGATCGGCATAAGCCGCATAAGCCGGATCGCTGGTGGCTTCCGGCAGGGTGATAAAGGTGACGCCCTTTTCCTTATAGAAGGCGATCAGCTTGGGCAGGATATGGGCCTGGAAGGCACCAATGTGCTGCAACAGGATGTAAGGAATATCGCGGCCATAAACTGCGGCCGACAGCTTGCGAGAATACTCAAGACCTTCGGCCGCACGCTGCAAGAACATCTCGTCAAGGTGCGCGATAGCGGCAGCATCATTCTTGGCCACACAGCGGGCATAAGGCTCGGGATAATCCCAATCGTTCAGCCCGGTGGAGACATGGGCGATCTTGTAACCGTGGCTGGCCAGAAACTGGCGGAATTCGGCGCGCTGGGCTTCGTCCTTGCCTTCATCGATGAAGGGATAACGGAACCAGTGCCAATCCGTGCCTGCCGCATATTTCTCCAGCAGCGGCTCGTTCTTCAGTGTGTCGGCTTCATAAACCGCCATCTCCGTCTTGGAGAGCCCCGGATGCGACCAGGTGTGATTGCCGAGCAGATTGCCCGCGGCACGCCACATCTCCAGTACGGCAACGGAGGCTGGTTCATTGACTGTGCCCGCGCCGTTGATGACGCCATAGACCGGCGGCACGCCACCCGCCTTCAAAGCATCGATGAGCTGCCCCGCGACATCCATACGGCTCGTGCCGGGCGGCAGGACGCCATGCACCGGCAAATCATCATAAGTGATGGCGATCTTGATGGAGTCCTGGGCCATGGCAGTTCCAGCCAGCAACAAAGTGGCGGCGGCGAGCGCGCGGATCATTTCTTTCTTCCCTTCCGGGCCACCGGTGAGGCTTTTGCGAGCACCTGGGCGGCAACCGTTCCCATGACCTTATAACCCGCAGCGCTGGGGTGCAGGCAATCGCCGCTATCATAAGCGGAATTGAGCCGGTCGGGATGAGACGGATCGCGCAGAACGGCATCGAAATCGACCACGCCTTCGAACAGCTTCTGGCTGCGAATCCAGCCGTTGACCGCAGCGCGGTCGGCTTCGTTGGCCGCATCGGGATGGTAATAGCTGTTGCAGCCGTATGGCAGAATGGTGCCGATATAAGCCTTCATGCCATGGGCGTGGGCGCGGGTAGCGATCTGCTGGTAGCCGCCGATCAAGCGGGCGACGAGATCGCTGTGCTCCTCCGGCGTGGCCGGATGCTCGCGCGTCAGCCCGCCAAGATCATTGACACCTTCATACACCACCACGGTGGAAACACCTGACGGAGTGAAGACTTCGTGTTCCAGACGTGACAAGACATTAGGCCCCAAGCATTGCCGCAACACGCAATTGCCGCCGATACCGGCATTCAAAACAGCGAAATGGCGGGCATTGGGATTGGCCTGAAGCTGCGAGGCCAGGACATTCGTCCAGCGGTCATTGCCATTGGTGGTGGAACCGCGGCCATCAGTAATGGAGTCCCCCAGCGCGACAATGGCGGATGCTTTCGGCTCGACCAGCACCTCAATAGCGGCGATCTGGTACCAGTGGTCGACCGTTTTGGCGCCGGTAAGCTGGGCATCGGTCAAATGATCGCCAGGAACGAGATAAGAGGTCTGGCGCGAGCCCGGATGGCTGGTCTGCACCACAGGCGGAGTGTCGTAATGGATGGAGATGGCGAGATCGGCCTCGGCTTTGACCGGCATTACCAGCGGATCAGAGACATAAGCGGCCCCCGCCGGGATGGTGACATCGCTGCGGCCGTCGAAGGTCAGCGGGTGATCGCTGGCCGGATCGATGGCACCACCCGGCAAGGCGGCGGCCAGATGCACGGCTTTCAAATGCAGCGGTGTGGTGCCAAAGGCGTTGGATAGCACCAGCCGGAGCTCCTTGCCGCCGATCGAAAGACGAATGACTTGGCGCAACGTGGAATCGGTCATCTGGTCAGGAGGCAAAGCATTGGCCGGATCGGCAATCATCTGGGAGGCCGCCCAGCTCGCCACCCAATGCGCGGGCGCAGCCAGCGCCGTTCCCGCCAAAGCTGCAAACACCAAGGCGCTGCAAAAGACTTGCCGTCCAACCCGCATGGCTTCCTCATTTATGTTATCGGTACCAATTTATAAACAACAGCGTCCCTGAGGCAAACCCGCCGGTTGATCACAATTCGCGGATGCCGGCAGACTGTTTCGCTGCCGCAAGATCATGCTCTACTGTCCCAAAGAGGTTCGAATCATCATGGCGGTTGGCGGCTTGAGGGACTTTACGCTGGGCGTGCCGAGCGGCAATTGGCGCTGGGCGGCATTGGGATTTGTGGCCCTGGCTTTGGCCGCCGGTGTGCTGGCGGTGGCCGCTCCGCAACAAGCGCAATGGGCAGGCGTCGCCCTGCTCCTCGGCATCGCAGGAGTGGCGAGCTTGGTCCTATATGGCATCTGGCAGAGAAAATGGCTGAGCGGGGTCGATGCGCGGCGGGTAGCCGAAGCCGCGGCGCGGGCCAATGTGGCTTGGGCGATCACCGCCCAGGACGGCGCGGTGCTCGATTGCAACGATGTCTACCGCCGTATGGCTGGCGGCGATGGCGAAGCGGCCGCGCCGCCGGAACTGGCCTTGGCCGGAGAAGCTTCAGCCGCCGTGCTCTATCGCCTGACCAAAGCGGCTGCCGATGGCCTGCAACGCGAAGAGACCTTTCCGGTTGCCCCAGGCCTTGAGATCGTCGCCGCCGTACGCCCGCTCCCCGATAAACAAGCCGTGTGGTGGTTCACCCCCAGGCTCGCCTCGCATGCCCGCGGCCCGGTCGCCACGGCCGCAGTTGCCGCCCCCAAAACGGTAGAACCAGCCGGCGATGTCATTCGTGACGCCCCAATGGGCGTGGCTTTTGTCGAAGCCGATGGCCGCTTCACCGATGCCAACACGGCTTTCCGCTCTTTCTTTGCCTCGGCGGTGACCGGCCGCGCCCTGGGCGACCTGCTCGAAGCTTCGGATCGCGACCGCGCCTTGGACCTCGTTGCCAAAGCGGCGCGCGGCGAAGCCAATCTGGGCGCCGTGGAAGTGCGCGCCGCAGGCCAAGGCGAGCGCATGGCCGAACTCTTTGCTCATCCGGTGGCGGGCGGCAAAGTGGTGCTTTACCTGCTCGATGTCTCCGAACAAAAAGCGCTGGAAGTCAAATTCGCCCAAAGCCAGAAGATGCAGGCTGTGGGTCAACTCGCCGGCGGCGTGGCGCATGACTTCAACAACCTGCTCACCGTCATCATCGGCAATTCCGAATTTCTCTTGATGCGCCATCAGGCGGGCGATCCCTCCTTCAAAGAGATCAACGAGATCCATCAAAATGCGCTGCGCGCCGCAACACTGGTGGGCCAGCTTCTCGCCTTCTCGCGCAAACAGACCATGCAGCCCAAGGTGCTGGTGGTGCGCGATGTGGTGGGCGAACTCGCTCTCATGCTGCGCCGCCTCTTGCGCGAAGGTATCGAGCTCAAGCTGGAACACGGTAGCGACCTCTGGCCGGTGCATGCCGATGAGGCGCAGATCTCGAATGCCATCATCAATCTGGTGGTCAATGCCCGCGATGCCATGCCCAATGGCGGCACGGTGACCATCCGCACCGCCAATGAATCGACCGGCAACGCCACCGCGCTCGGCACCGCCATCATGCCCGCGGGCGAATATGTCCGTATCGATGTTTCCGACACCGGCACCGGGATTCCGCAGGAAATCCTGGGCAAGATTTTCGACCCCTTCTTCACCACCAAGCCGGTAGGGCAAGGCACGGGCCTGGGGCTTGCCACCGTCTACGGCATCATCAAGCAATCCGGCGGTTTCATCACGGTGGATTCCGAGATCGGCCGCGGCACCACCTTCCGCATCTATCTGCCCCGCCATCATGTCGATCAGAATGTGGCGGCCCAAGAACAGGAACGCGCCACGCCGCGCGATGTCACCGGCCAGGACACCATCCTTTTGGTGGAAGACGAAGAAGCGGTGCGCAGCTTCGCCGCCCGTGCCCTGCGCATGCGCGGCTATAATGTGATCGAAGCCTCCGGCGGCGAAGAAGCGCTGGAACATGTCAAAGGCGGCAAGGCACCGATCCACCTGCTCATCACCGATGTGGTGATGCCGAACATGGATGGCCCAACCTTGGTGCGCCAAGTCAAACGCATCCGCCCGGACATGCAGGTCATCTTCATGTCGGGCTACGCCGAGGAAGCCTTCCGCCGCAATGACGAGAAAGCCGAAGACCTCCACTTCCTGCCCAAGCCGTTCGGCCTGAAGCAGCTCGCCGCCAAGGTGAAAGAAGTGCTCTCGGGCGCGCCGGTGGCGAAGAAGACAAACTAGGCCGACCCAATATTTTGCGAAAAAGTCGCAACTCTAGGGCGTGATGGAGCCCTTCCATCGCGTTCTGAGTTATCTTTTAAGCCATTCTAAAATCTATGTGTTTCTGAAAATCGTCGCGGCGGAACCTTTCGCCTTGCGCGCGGCGTCGTTTGCCTCATAAACGTGATAGTGAGACTGATTATTAATAGGAACTTTTAGAGGGGTAAAATGATAAAGCGTCACATTCTCGAAACGACGGCACTGGCGATGCTGCTTTTGACGGGCATAGCCAAAGCCGATGGCGTCGAGACCGTCACTGTCACAGGCCAGTCGCTCGAATTGGATGTCAGAGGTCAGACACCCCTTCTGGAGACACCACAGAATATCCAAATCCTGTCCTCCGACCTCTTACAGGCGCAGGACGTTACCCGGCTTGATGAAGCCCTGCGCAACGTCGCCGGCGTCATGGGCGGCGGCTATTATCAATCCTACGACTATTTCCGCATCCGCGGCTTCGATGCTTCGGGCTACATCTATCTCGATGGCATGCGTCTCGACTCTTATGTCGATGTCAACGCCGAGCTGAGCGGGCTGGAAGAAATCCAAGTGGTGAAAGGCCCGGCTTCGGCCTTGTATGGCCAAGGCGCGCTCGGCGGACTTATCAACTTCGTCAGCAAGCGGCCGACCGATAAGGCCTTCCTCAATCTCAGCGGCGCTTATGGTTCCTTTGACAGCTATGAACTCTCGTTCGACGGCAACACCCCACTTACCGGCGACCTCGCGACGCGGCTGGTGGCAACCTGGCGCCAAGCCGGCAGCTTTGTCGATTATTCGACCGGCGATAACCGCATCTATGTTGCTCCTTCGGTGCGCTGGGACATCGATGGCGACACCACGCTGACGCTCCTGTCGTCCTATCAGCACGACAAGATGAACATGGCGATGCCGCTCACGGCGCTCGGCACCATCACGCCTTCAAAATACGGCACCTATTCCCTGAAGACCTATACCGGCAATCGCGGCGACGACAACCACTCCTGGACCAATCGCACGCAGCTTGGCTATCAGTTCAGCCACCGCTTCAACGATGTCTTCAGCTTCAATCACCGCCTGCGCACCAGCATCAACGACCAGACGTGGAACAACAGTCTGTATAATTCTTCGCTGGTGGACACCGGTACCACGCTCGAGCTTTATCAATACCCCTACGCCTATTCGAGCTTCGGCACGATGATCACGACGGATACATCTGTATCGGCTGACTTCACCACCGGCCCTCTGCATCATCAGGTCCTGGTGGGATCGGATTATTCCATCACCCATTCCCACTCGCATTCGGCTCAGATCGATTACAGCGATCCCAATTCCTACCTGGTGTTCGACCTCTTCCATCCGAGCTACCACAAAGCGATGCCCCGCTATGCGAGCTTCTCATCCAGCAATGAAAGCCTGAACACGCTCGGCGTTTATGTGCAGGATCATGTCTCTTACGGCTCTTGGACTTTGACCGGTTCGCTGCGCTGGGATGATGCGCATTCCATCAGCTATGGCGCGGCCAAGACCGATGTCGCTTATACGCCGCGCCTGGGGCTGACTTATACGGTGGTGCCCAACACGGTGCTGTTCGCCAGTTACAGCGAATCCTTCCTGCCGCAGAGCGGCACGCTTTACAGCGGCGATCCGCTCAAACCGGAAACCGGACGTCAATGGGAAAGCGGCATCAAATCCAGCCTGATGGGCGGCAAGATCGACCTCTCAGCGTCGCTTTATTATCTGACGCGCAACAACGTCTCGACTTCGGACCCCACCCATCCCTATTCCTATCTGCAAAGCGGCAAGCAGCGCAGCCGCGGCTTCGAATTCGACAGCCGCTTCGAGATCGTGGAGAACTGGCAGGCCATTTTCACCTATGCCTATACCGATGCAGCGGTGATCAAGGACAATACCTATCCGGCCGGCGATCAGCTCTCCAACGTGCCGAAGAACGGTATCGGCTTGTGGACACGTTATGCCTTCGATGGCGCATTCGACGGCTTATCCGTGAATGCCGGCATCTATCACTATTCCAGCATGGCCGGCGATCTGCCCAATACCTTCCGCCTGCCCGCCTATACGCTGGTCAATGCGGGGCTGGCTTATGACTACCGGGATGCCACGCTGCAGCTCTCCTTCAAGAACCTTTTCAACGAGCGTTACTTCTCCGGCTCATACAACAACCTCTATGTCCAGCCGGGCGCCCCGCGCAGCATCGAAGCACGGCTGAGCTATCAGCTCTGATGCGCGGTGTACTTACCCGCCTGCACCGTTATGTGGGGCTGGCGATCGCGATCTTTGTCGCGGTTGCCGGCCTCAGCGGCAGCCTCATCGTCTTCTATCACGAGCTCGATGCGGCGCTGAATCCGGAACTGTTCCGCGTTCCTGTTTCAGAGCGTGTGCTTTCACCTTCCGCTTTGGCCAAGCGGGTGGAGGAGCAGCTTCCTGGTGCGAAGGTGAGCATGATGTCCCTTTCCATGCCGAAAGGGCACGCGGCCGAGATCTGGGTGGAGGGCATTTCCCAATCCCAGGTCTTCGCCGATCCCGCGACCGGAAAAGTATTGGGCAAGCGGCATTGGGGTGAATTTGCCTTCTCCCGCGCGGCGCTCATGCCCTTTGTCTATCTCTTCCATTACACCCTGGCGCTGCCGAGCGTATGGGGCATCTACCTGATGGGCATTGTTGCCTGTCTGTGGACGATCGATTGTTTTGTCGCCTTCGCCCTGACCTTGCCGCGCGCCAAGCCTTTTTGGCGCAAATGGCAGATCTCCTGGCTGATCAAGCGCGGCGCGGGACCGTACCGGCTCGCTTTCGATCTGCATCGCGCCGGTGGTTTGTGGCTATGGGCGGTGTTGCTGGTGCTGGCTTCCAGCGGCGTGGCCATGAATCTGCCCGATCAGGTCTTCCGCCCGGCCCTGAAACTCTTCACGCCGCTTCAACCCACATTCACCGAACTCGGGACGGCACGTTTGAAGATTGCAGCGGCACCCGCGCGTTATTCGTACGATGAAGCGCTTCGCATTGGCGCCCGCTATACCCAAGGGCGTCCTTTCGTACCGCATTGGCTGCTGCATTATCCCGCCTATCACGTCTATGGCGTGGGTTTTTCCGAAAAGAGCGGCGACGGCCTGGACGGGCTGGGGCTCAGCTATCTCTATTTCGATGATCGCAGCCGTGCATTGGTGGCACGGCAGATGGCGGGCGAAGGCGGCGCTGGCGATGTTTATGCCAAGGCGCAGTTTCAGCTTCATTCCGGCCGCATCTTGGGCTGGCCCGGACGCATTCTGATCTGTCTGATGGGACTGGCGGTGGCGATGCTGTCTGTCACCGGTGTTGTGATCTGGCTGAAGAAACGGAAGGCCCGGCGCTTTCGCGCGCGGGCACAGTCGTTCTCTTAGGATTGTTGCGCGGTTTCTTCGTCGAGGCTCGGCTTGAAGGCGGGCGAGAGCAGCACGGCGATGAGGAAGGCCACGGCGAACATCAGCACAAAGATCATCGCGTTGCGCTGCAGATAATAGCCTGGTGTCTGGATCAGACTGTAAACCAGCATGCCGGAGGCGAACATGTTCATACGCAAAGCCCAGCGCGCACCGAACCACAAACCGATACCGCTGCCGAGCAGCAAAGCCGCCGTGGTAAATTCAGCCGTCAGATGCATCACCATTTCCCATGGCTTGAGCAGCACGTCGGGCAGAGCCCCCGTCGCCCACAACACGCTCCAGAACACAAACATCGCAGCGCCCATGGTGATGGAATAAACCGAGACAATTGTCTTCACACCCAGCACTCCCGTTTTCCGGGAGGCGAGATGCGCTCCACCTGTGGCGCGCATGTGGCGGCAATGCGTTGGAATGCAGCGTTTTCGGGGTGATTTCGTTCACACTGCAAACGATTTTCAGCGCAATTTGTTGTAAGGTTTAGCGATGAAACCAATTTCGAATTAGCGCTGCAAACGCGGCAAGCGCCGAAAATCCGTTCGCGATGAAGAGGATACCTCGCGGCATGCGGGCCGTATCCAGCGCCGGTGGCGGCCTGCCGGGCCGGTGTTCGCGCCACACCGCAGCCACAAAGCAGAACGCCCTATTTCACGCCAGCGGTTTTCAGATAATTCGCCAGCGCCATATCAGGTCCGGCAATATGGTTACTCAGCAGATGGCGCATGTGGCTGAGATGTTCCAGCGTCACCGGATCATGGGAGCGGAAATGAGCCACCGTATCGCCAACCAAGGTGGTGTACTGCAGGCGCAAATTGCGATGATGGAATTTGTGCTCGGCCATTTCTGGATAATCCGTGGCCTCCATCAGCGCTTCTTCGTGCTCGAAATGGGTGTTGGCCAGGCTTAATGCTTCCTGCATGAGGAGCTCGACCGTTTCAGGCGCGCCATGGCGATGGAAACAGTGCTCAAATTCGTCGAACATTCCGGCCAGCTGCCAATGTTCCGCATCCATGACATCCACACCGACCGCAAGCTTTGAAAAATCGACCGCCATCTGAGGTCTCCTCTGTGGCGAAGCGGCGGGGATTCTAGATGAGGAGGCGTTTCTCCTAATTTACTGCAAGGCGCAATTTGTTCGTTTCATGTATTATAAGTTGTATACCAAGACTGGCGCGCTGAGTCGGAGCAGCTAACCTCCTTACCTGCCTTGGCTTTTCCTCTTCGCTCTCAAAAACCTCCTGGACGACCGGAGCTGCACCCCGTTTAAGCGGCAGGGAAGATACCAGCGCTCGCGTTATAATTCCACTTTTGTTCCAACTGGAACGAGAAGCGAACATGATGAGGTATTTTCTATCTTATCCAGCCCTTTATGTAGCGGCTTGCCAAAGAGAACAAAGCGTGTACTTTGACTCCCGCGGTGGCGGCGCGAAATTCATTGGGAATGCGGGCCGGGCCGTGGTCTAAGGGAGCGGAATCGATGAGTCAGGCACCGTTGCGCGTCGTGGGCAAAGAAGACAACAACGATAAAAAGAAAGCCTTGGAAGCGGCGCTGTCGCAGATCGACCGCGCCTTCGGCAAAGGCAGTGTCATGAAGCTGGGTCAGCGCGAACCGGTGACATCAGCCGATGTGGTCTCCACCGGCTCTCTCGGCCTTGACATCGCCCTCGGCATTGGCGGCTTGCCCCGCGGACGCGTAATTGAAGTCTACGGCCCGGAATCTTCGGGCAAGACGACTCTGGCCCTGCATGCGGTGGCCGAAGTCCAGAAAAAGGGCGGCATCGCTGCCTATGTGGACGCCGAACACGCGCTCGACCCGATCTATGCCAAGAAACTGGGCGTCGATATCGACGAACTTTTGATTTCTCAGCCCGATACCGGCGAACAGGCCTTGGAAATCACCGATACCCTGGTGCGTTCGGGCAGTGTGGACATCGTGGTGGTCGATTCCGTCGCGGCACTGACCCCAAAGGCCGAGTTGGAAGGCGAAATGGGCGATCAGCTGCCTGGCCTGCAAGCCCGGCTGATGAGCCAGGCCCTGCGCAAGCTGACGGGCTCGATTTCCAAGTCGAACACCATAGTGCTCTTCATTAATCAGATCCGGATGAAGATCGGCATCATGTTCGGCAATCCGGAAACCACCACGGGCGGTAATGCCCTCAAATTCTACTCTTCGGTGCGCCTGGATATCCGCCGCATCGGCGCCATCAAGGATCGCGACGAAGTGGTGGGCAACCAGACCCGTGTCAAGGTGGTCAAGAACAAGGTCGCTCCGCCATTCAAGCAGGTCGAGTTCGACATTATGTACGGCTTGGGCATCTCCAAGACGGGTGAGCTTTTGGACCTCGGTGTCAAAGCCGGCATCGTGGAGAAGTCAGGCTCCTGGTTCTCCTACGACGGCACCCGAATCGGGCAGGGCCGCGAGGCTTCCAAGGCCTATCTCGAGAACAACAAGGACGTAGCGAACGCCATCGAAGCGGCCATCCGCCAGAATGCCGGGCTGATCGGTCAGGCCCTGTCGCTGGGCGGCGAGGATGCCGAGGCGGCAGAGGGTTAGGTCAAGGCGCAGCTCGCCGAAATGGGGAGCGCGGAGGATTTTCAGGTCTGTTCCCTTATTGGCATGAGGGAGCGACTCCGGGGGCGTAGCGGGCAACCGCTGCGCCCTTTCACTTTGGGTGGTTGGCCCGTTTGGGCGGCTCGCGCGACTCCGCTGCCTCCCGGCCTGGGATGACAATATTTTTACGCCCCGCTAAAAGGGTTCCATGACCAGTCTCGCAGATCTCCGCTCCCAATTCCTCTCGTTCTTCCAGAGCCAGGGCCATACCGTGGTCCCTTCCTCGCCGCTGGTGCCGCGCAACGATCCGACGCTGCTGTTCACCAATGCCGGCATGGTGCAGTTCAAGAACGTCTTCACCGGTGCGGAAAAGCGGCCCTATAGCCGCGCCACCACGGTGCAGAAATGCGTGCGCGCCGGCGGCAAGCACAACGACCTCGACAATGTCGGCTACACCGCCCGCCATCACACCTTCTTCGAGATGCTGGGCAACTTCTCCTTTGGCGACTACTTCAAAGAAGAAGCCATCACTTTCGCCTGGGACCTGGTCACCAAGACCATCGGTCTGCCCAAGGACCGCCTGCTTGTCACGGTCTATCCCGAGGACGCCGAAGCCCGCGCGCTTTGGAAGAAGATTTCCGGCTTCTCCGACGACCGCATCATCGGTCATGAATCCAATCTCTGGGCCATGGGGCCGGTCGGACCTTGCGGCTATTGCTCGGAAATCTTTATCGACCAGGGCCCGGAAGTCTGGGGCGGCCCGCCGGGCAGCCCGGAAGAGGATGGCGACCGCTTCCTCGAATTCTGGAATCTCGTCTTCATGCAGTTCGAGCAGGTGGACGAAAACACCCGCCTGAACTTGCCCAAGCCGTCCATCGATACCGGCATGGGGCTGGAGCGCCTCGCTGCCATCCTGCAAGGCAAGACCAACAATTACGAAACCGACCTCTTCCGCCATCTGATCGCGGCCTCCGTCGAGTTTTCCGGCGCCAAGGCGGAAGGCAACGCCCTTCCCAGCCATCGCGTCATTGCCGATCATCTGCGCGCCTCGTCTTTCCTCATTGCCGAAGGCGTATTGCCCTCCAATGAAGGCCGTGGCTATGTCCTGCGCCGCATCATGCGCCGTGCCATGCGCCACGCCCATCTGATCGGCTCCAAGGATCCGCTGATGCACCGGCTGGTACCGGCCCTGGTTGCCGAAATGGGCGAGGCTTATCCGGAACTGAACCGCGCCCAGGCGCTGATCGGCGAGACCTTGAAGCTGGAAGAAACCCGCTTCCGCGAGACGCTGGTCCGAGGCCTCAAGCTTTTGGACGACGCCACCACCACGCTGGGCAAGGGCGATACGCTCGACGGCGAGACCGCCTTCAAGCTCTATGACACCTTTGGCTTCCCGCTGGATTTGACGCAGGATGCACTGAAGTCCCGCGGCATTGGCGTTGATCTCACTGGCTTTTCCGATGCCATGGCGCGCCAGCGCGCCGAAGCCCGCAAGGCTTGGTCGGGCTCCGGGGAAGCGGCCACCGATACCCAGTGGTTCTCTATTCTGGACGAGCTCGGCAAGACCGAGTTTCTTGGTTATGACACCGAGGAAGCCGAAGGCACCGTGGTTGCCATCCTCAAGGATGGCAACCGCGTGAAAAGCGCCAAGGCCGGCGAGACGGTCCGCGTCCTGACCAATCAGACCCCCTTCTATGGCGAATCCGGCGGCCAGGTGGGTGACCACGGCGTGGTGAAATCCGCCAAGGCCGAAGGCAAGGTCACCGATACCGAAAAGAAGCTCGGCGCCTTGCATGTGCATGTCGTCGAGATCGAGAAAGGCGAAATTGCTGTCGGCGATCCGCTCGACCTGAAAGTCGATTCCGAACGCCGCCGCGCCACCCGCGCCAACCATTCGGCTACCCACCTCTTGCATGCCGCGTTGAAGCGCGTGCTCGGACCCCATGTGGCACAAAAGGGTTCGATGGTATCGCCCGACCGTCTGCGCTTTGACTTCAGCCATCCCAAGCCTGTTGCCTTTGAGGAGCTGCAGCGGGTCGAAGAGATGATCAACGCGGTGATCCGCCAGAACACGGATGTCACCACCCGCCTCTTGCCGACCGACAAAGCCATCGAAGCTGGCGCTGAGGCCCTATTCGGCGAGAAATATGGCGACGAAGTGCGCGTGCTCACCATGGGCTTCGATGCCGATGCCAATAAGGCTTATTCGGTCGAACTTTGCGGCGGCACCCATGTTTTCCGCCTCGGCGATATCGGCCTTTTCACCATCCTCTCGGAAAGCGCCGTGGCTTCGGGCGTGCGCCGTATCGAGGCCCTAACCAGCGAAGGCGCCCGCCAGTATCTCTCGCACCAGTCCGAATTGGCGCGTGAAGCGGCGGCAGCCTTGAAGACGAGCCCGGCGGAATTGCCGGCACGCGTTGCCCAGCTTGCCGAAGAACGCAAACGTCTCGAGCGCGAACTTTCCGACGCCAAGAAGGCGCTGGCCCTGGCCGGTCCGGCCAAAAGCGGCGATGAAGGCGATATCAAAGAGATCGGCAGCTTTAAAGCCGTGCTGCGCGTGGTCGAAGGCGTCTCTCCAAAGGACCTCAAGGGGCTGGCCGATGACGCCAAGGCCAAGCTCGGGTCCGGCGTGGTCGGTTTTGTGGCAGTGGCAGACGGCAAGGCTTCCATCGTGGTCGGCGTCACCGAAGACCTCACCAAGACCGTCAGTGCGGTCGATCTGGTGCGGGTAGGCTCGGAAGCCTTGGGCGGCAAGGGCGGCGGCGGCCGTCCTGACATGGCCCAAGCCGGCGGCCCCGATGCCAACAAAGCCGATGAGGCGTTGGCGGCCATAGCGGCGAAGCTGAAGGCCATCTGATCTGCTTTCGATACCGAAATCCCCCCAGGACCGATATAACGCTGGGGCAGTTTTCGGAATCAGGGCGCAGAGCGATGCGGACAGCGACCGGTAAGTACGCAAAGCTCCGCCGCCGCGTTTATCTGGTGCTGGAAGGCGGCCCTGCGCACGGGCTCTGGGGCCGTCTCGTTGAGATATTCCTCGTCGTTCTCATCATCGCCAATGTGGTGGCCTTCACGCTGCAAAGCGTACCCTCCATCCGCCAGCCCTATTGGTTCGATCTGGAAGCCTTCGAAGTCTTCTCGGTCGCCGTTTTCACCTTCGAATACATCATCCGGCTCTGGATCTCTATCGAAGACCCGCTGATCCGGGAGAAAGGACGCTGGCGTGGACGCTTCGCCGCCGCCCTGACACCGGCGATGGTGATCGATTTCTTCGCCGTGGCACCAGTCTATTTCACCGTTTTCTTTCCTTATCTCGACCTGCGCTTCCTGCGCATGGTGCGCTTGCTGCGGCTTTTGAAGGTTGCCCGCTATTCGCCGGCGCTCTCCACCCTGGGATGGGTGATCTATTCGGAACGGCGCGCCCTGATCGGGACTCTATTGCTGATCGTCTGCGCTACGGTCTTTGCCGCCGCCGCCATGCATGCGGTGGAAGGCGCCGTGCAGCCGGACAAATTCGGCACCATTCCAAGCGCCATGTGGTGGGCTATCACAACCTTGACCACGGTGGGCTACGGCGATGAGGTGCCTATCACCTTCCTGGGACGGGTGGTGGCCGGTTGCACCATGGTGATGGGGCTCGGCGTCCTGGCGCTGCCTGTCGGCATCGTTGCCAACGGCTTCATGAATACCATTCATCAGCGCGATTTCGTGGTGACCTTCGGCATGCTGGCGCGGGTGCCGCTGTTCAAGGATTTCGATGCCCGCCTGCTCGGCGAAATCATGAATGTTTTGCGCAGCCAGAGCATTTCGCGCGGCACCATCATTGCCGTCAAAGGGGCTCCGGCGCATGCCATGTATTTCATTGTCGCGGGCGAAGTCGAAGCCGAGCTGCCCCATCATCCCGTGCGCTTCGGGCCCGGCGACTTCTTCGGCGAACTGGCCTTGCTGCATCAGACCCACCGCCGCGCCACGATTGTGGCCTGTACCAATTGCCGCCTGCTGGCGCTCTCAGCCGAGGATTTTACCGCCCTGACGCGCAAACATCCGCATTTGCGCGAACATATCGAAGAGGCGGCGAAGGAGCATCTCAAGCGCTATCAGCGCGAAGGCGATTTGCCCTCAGCCGAAATCACTGCTGCCTCCGAACGCCGCTTCGAATTCCGGGAAGACGATTGAAGCCGAGATTACAGCTTCACATACACACAGATTTTGTTGCCGGCCGGATCACGCATATAGGCACCATAGAATTCCTTGCCTTCCGGCGGACGGAAGCCAGGAGCGCCTTCATCGCTGCCGCCATTGGCTATGGCCGCGGCATAGGCTGCATCAACCTCGTCTTTGCTTTTGGCCTTGAAAGCCAGCATCAGCCCATTGGCAGGGCTCGCCGGTTTGCCGTTGAAGGGCGGACAAAGATAAACGTAATGGCTGTCTTCGCCTTTCGGGCCGTATCCGACCCAGCCGCCATCGGCGAATTTGCGCTCGTCGCCGACGCAACCAAGCACCGCATCATAGAATTTCCCGGAGGCTTCGATATCGAGCGCTCCGATCGTCACATAGCCAAGCATGATCCCTCTCATAGATTTGCCGCCAACCGGCGGCAGCATGTTAGAACAGAAAGAGAACTTCACTATAGCGCTGAAGGGAGGACAGACATGCGCTGCACGCAAAGCGTTCAAACAAAAGACGCGTCCCATTGATTCTACAGCTTGCGGTCGGCGCGACCTTCTTTCCGGCAAGTATGAAATTCGCTGGGCGAGTCAAAAAGCCCGCCCCCCACTTCTTGACGTTCAGGTAACGCGGCATACACCATGTCGTCATGCGTTACGGTTCCCGGGGTGCTTCGCATCACGGGATAAGAGGGAAACAGGTGTGATGCCTGCGCTGCCCCCGCAACTGTAAGCGGCAAGTCCTCGCCGAGGAACACCACTGGCATCTGTGCTGGGAAGGTTCGGCGAGGGGTCCGTGAGCCAGGAGACCTGCCGTAGCCCAAAAGTAGAGAAGTCCCCGGGCGGGGTGCACCAGCGGGCCCAAGCCGGCGCTTATTTGCGCGCGGCAACGGCTCATGGCGTCCCCTCCGTAACAAGAAAGTACCACGCCCATGTCGGCCCGCACGGTTGCCTCCATACCCCGCCACGTCGTCAAGCGTAGCGGCGAAACCGTGCCTTTCGACGCCGGCAAGATCCGTTCGGCGATCGAACGGGCCGGCAAGGCCAGCGGCGAATTCGATACGCCCGAAGCCGATCTTCTCACCATCCAGGCGATGAAGGTGCTATCGCACCGCTTCGCCGATGCCGCGCCGCATATCGAGCAAGTTCAGGACGTGGTGGAACAGGTGCTGATCAGCGCCAACCACTTCGCCACCGCCCGCGCCTATATCGTCTACCGCGAAAAGCGCGCTCGTCTGCGCACCGACAAGAAAACCGTGGTCGATGTCGAAACCTCGATCAACGAATACCTCAACCGCGCCGATTGGCGCGTCAACGCCAATGCCAACCAGGGCTATTCGCTCGGCGGCTTGATCCTCAACGTCTCCGGCAAGATGACCGCCAACTACTGGCTGAGCCACGTCTATCCGCCGGAAGCCGGCCGCGCCCATCGCGAAGGCGACATTCATATCCATGACCTCGATATGCTGGCGGGCTATTGCGCCGGCTGGTCGCTGCGCACCCTCCTCACCGAAGGCCTCAACGGCGTGCCGGGCAAGGTGGAAGCCGCACCGCCCAAGCATATGTCGAGCGCCGTCGGTCAGATCGTCAACTTCCTCGGCACGCTGCAGAACGAATGGGCCGGCGCCCAGGCCTTCTCGTCTTTCGACACCTACATGGCCGCCTACATCCGCAAGGATGACATGAGCTATGACGAGGTGCGCCAATGCATTCAGGAGCTGATCTATAACCTCAACGTGCCGTCGCGCTGGGGCACACAGACTCCCTTCACCAACCTCACCTTCGATTGGACCTGCCCGGAAGATCTGCGCGATCAAGTGCCGATCATCGGCGGCGAGGAAATGGATTTCACCTATGGCGATCTCCAAGTCGAGATGGACGCCATCAACCGCGCCTATATGGAAGTAATGACGGCGGGCGATGCAAAAGGCCGTGTCTTCACCTTCCCGATTCCGACCTACAACATCACGCCGGATTTTCCCTGGGAAAGCGAAAACGCCCAGCGTCTGTTTGAGATGACGGCGAAATACGGCCTGCCCTATTTCCAGAACTTCATCAATTCCGAGCTTAAGCCCAACATGGTGCGTTCCATGTGCTGCCGCTTGCAGCTCGACCTCACCGAGCTTTTGAAGCGCGGCAACGGCCTTTTCGGCAGCGCCGAGCAGACCGGCTCGGTGGGCGTGGTCACCCTCAATTGCGCGCGCTTGGGTCATCTGCATCGCGGCAACAAGGCCGCTTTGTTCGAAGCGCTCGATACCTTGCTGGTGATCGGCCGCACCACGCTGGAAATCAAGCGTAAGGTCATCCAGCAGCATATGGACAATGGCCTGTTCCCTTACACCAAGCGTTATCTCGGCACGCTGCGTAACCATTTCTCGACGCTGGGCGTTAACGGCATCAACGAAATGATCCGTAACTTCACGAACGATGCGGAAGACATCACCACACCGCAAGGCCACGCCTTCGCGATCGAATTTTTGGATCATGTGCGCGCCAAGATCACGGAGTTCCAGGAAGAGACCGGCCACCTCTACAATCTCGAAGCCACGCCGGCGGAAGGCACGACCTACCGCTTCGCCCGCGAAGATAAGAAGCGCTTCCCGGATATCCTGCAGGCGGGCTCAGCCGATCAGCCCTATTACACCAATTCCAGCCAGCTGCCGGTCGGCTTCACCGACGATCCGTTTGAAGCCCTGACGCGCCAGGAAGTGCTGCAGCGCAAATATACCGGCGGCACGGTTCTGCATCTCTATATGCAGGAGCGCATTTCTACCGGCGAAGCCTGCAAGAAGCTGGTGAAGCGTGCGCTTGAGAATTTCTCGCTGCCTTACATCACTGTCACGCCAACATTTTCCATCTGCCCCAAGCACGGCTACATCGCGGGCGAGCATGTCTTCTGCCCCAAATGCGATGCGGACCTGATCGCGAAAAAACTTGCCGCACCCCAAGCGGCGGAATAGGACAACACCATGAATCAGCAATTTTCGGTCGACACGCTCGATGCCTCGCTCCTGCTCAAGGACGAGGAACGCCAGCCCTGCGAAGTGTGGACGCGCGTGATGGGCTATCACCGCCCCGTCTCCTCCTTCAATCGCGGCAAGCAAGGCGAGTTCGCCGAGCGCAAGTATTTCATCGAAACGAAATGCCGGTGTGAATAACCACACCGGCGTGAGCAAAAGGGCGGACGAATTGCGCATCGGTGGTTTGCAGCCCTGGTCGACCTGTGACTGGCCCGGCGAGCTGGTGGCAACGATCTTTTGCCAAGGCTGCTCCTGGGACTGCCCTTATTGCCACAACCCGCATTTGCGCGATCCGCAAGGCGGCGGCCGCATGGCTTGGTCGGAAGTACTCACCTTCTTCAAGAACCGCCGCGGACTTTTGGATGGCGCCGTGATTTCGGGCGGCGAGCCGCTGCTGCAAGGCAATCTGGTGCGCGCGGTGCAGGAGCTGCGCGGGCTCGGCTTCAAGGTCGGCCTGCATACTGGCGGATCGGTGCCGGAACGCTTTGCTGATGTGCTTTCTTATGTGAATTGGGTTGGCTTCGATGTGAAGGCGGCTTTCGAAGAATATGAGAGCATCACCGGCGTGCCTGGCAGCGGCGTGAAGGCGAAAGAAAGCCTGCTGTTGCTGCTGCAAAGCCATGTGCCGCACCAACTGCGTACCACCGTGCATCCAAAGCTGCTGGACGAAGCCGCGATGGAACGGCTCAATGCCGATCTGGCGGCGATGGGCTGCGGCCCGACCCTGATCCAGGACTTCCGCAAAGACGGCGTGGCGGATTTGAGTCTGGTGTAAGTGGCGCGATCAAGCCGCGCCGCTCTTATGCAAACGCATCGCAAAACTTACAAAACACGCGACCAACAAACTCTGGCCCGCGAACACGCCACTCCCACAAGCGCTTGATCATTGTTTGTCGGTTTGGCGCCTCGGAGGGAGAGGGAGGGGGCACGCGGAGACGCGGAGGCATAGAGATTTTTAAAAACGCGAAAATTTGGGTTCCAATGCCCGATTTCGGCGGTAAGCGCCGAAGACAAAACGACAATCGCCAAAAAGTTTGAGCGCAGGATACGGACGTAGAGTGAACCTATCCCGGACGGATCGGATTGCGTCAGCTCACAGCGTCAAACAGCGCGAGGTACGTAGGAAGCGAATGGGGCAATTACAAGAGGAACGGCTTAAAGAACCGAGCTAATTCACTTTGACACCGGTCGCAGCTTTCGCGTAGTGGCACTAGGAGGGGAAAGCCGTGCAAGCGCTTCCGGAAGCTTCGCGAGAAAGGCGGCGGCACGCAGATGCGGCCCATCGCCTTTGCGGAATCCGACGAGCACGTCCGGCAAAACACCGCGCACTTCATTGCTGCCGTCGGCGCGCAGGCGTACGCAATCGGGAAGTTCTAACGTCGCGTGGCTATTTGCTAGCGTCGTCGGCGTGCCGCCATCGGTGTGGCCACAGCCAGCACCATATGTCGGCTCACCCATGATGAGAGCTGCACCGTTGTCCTGAAGCTCGGCGGCGAATTCCTCCGAGGAGGATGCAGAGCCGGAATCCACCAGCACAATCAGGGGGCCGCGCCATAAACCTTCTGTGTATTGATATTGCATCGGTGCGAAAACAGTGGACGCCCAAGACTTGCCTCGCAGCGTGGCCGGATTGGCTGAGGCCAACACGCCCGTTGCAGAAAAGCCGGTGCCCAGCCTTGGGCATGGGGTGTGCTTACCCTCCCACAGAGGTGCGGCGTCACAAGGCATGGCAGCGATGGCTTTCTTGGCCTCGGCTTCCTCGGCGTATTTGAGGAGCGTCTGGCGATCTTGCGAGGACGCATCCTTTGCAGCCGCACGCAAACTGGTTTCGAGATCGCCCAGCTTCTTCACCCAGTGTTCGCCGCGAACAAAATCCATACGGCCAGAGCGGACGCGTATGGGCGTCAGCATTCGCGCGACCGCTTCGGCCCAATCCGTGCCGCCGCCATTGTCGGCAATATCAACCAATAGCGTATCGATTTTCGAGCGTTTCAGCGCCTCGACCTGGGCGATAAAGCCCTCATTCATACGCGCTTCAGCCCAATCGCCGATGCGGTCCTCACAGGAATCGTCACAAGGCTTGTCGAGCGGAATCGAGAGCGCAGCAAGTGCAGAACGGCAATAAGCAGGCGTAGCGTAGGGATCGAAGGCGGCGATCTTGAGAACACCGACCCGGTGCTTGCCGATTGTGATCGTCCCTATGGGGAAAATGCTCGACTGGGGTGTATCGAGCGGAACATAGCCCTGTGCCAACGACACCAGCGGTTTTGCTCTACGCGCCATGTCGTAATGACCGCACGGATCTGGCACAGCTCCTATGTGTTCGCCGCCGCTACCTTTCGGCCAGTGAAGCTCGACGTGGCCATCGCCTAATCGACGCACCAGACGGTCGAACGCAGCGCGGGCGTCTGCATCGCTGCCTGCGCTCTTGATGCGCTTCTCCGTGTCGGAGAACAATCCCGGCAAATCAGCTTCACGTTCGAACACCGCCCATTCAAAATTGGCATATTTGGCCGAGAAGGCCTCGCGCATTTGCCCCAGATCGTCGAGCCAAGGAGTCGAGTCGTAGACGGGCGCCGCGGCCAAGCACGAAGTAGTGCCGACAAATGCCAGCGCGACAAGCAGAAATACAACACAGCACCTCGCCTTTCGCCTAACGGCCTCACGGCCCAGCGCCGTCATCGCGATAAGGAAAGTACACGTCACTGTGCATCCCCATTTCATTGGCCAAAGCCTGGATAACATAAGACCATGAAAAACGGTACGTTTGATGGAATTCTGGTTGTCCGCTGTTGTTGCATAGCGAACATTTCATTGGCGCATATCTCACGAAATACGCACCGCAAAACGACGACCGGAAAATCAGTTACTTAGCACCGTGCTTCGCGGTGCTCGTCGGGAATGGCAAGAAGAGTACACCAAACGAAATGCCCCGCTTTGTGGGCGGGGCATGGAGAAATGCTTTGGTGATGTCTGGCGAGGGCATCCCACCACCCCAAATTTGCTTTCGCAAATTTCGCTCGTACGCTGTCGCTACTCGCCCCCACAAGAGGGAGGTTGAACGAGAGCCTTACTTCGCCATTGCCTTCTTGAGGTTTTCGTCGACCTTGTCGAGGAAGCCTTCGGTGGTCAGCCACTTCTGATCGGGGCCAACGAGAAGGGCGAGGTCTTTGGTCATGAAGCCGCTTTCGACCGTATCGATGCAGACCTTTTCGAGGTTGTGGCTGAACTCGGCCAGCGCCGCATTGCCGTCGAGCTTGGCGCGATGGGCGAGGCCGCGCGTCCAGGCGAAGATCGAAGCGATCGAGTTGGTGGAGGTGGGCTTGCCCTTCTGATGTTCGCGATAATGACGGGTCACCGTGCCATGCGCGGCTTCGGCTTCCACGATCTGGCCATCGGGCGTCATCAAGACGGAGGTCATCAGGCCGAGCGAACCGAAGCCTTGTGCCACGGTGTCGGACTGCACGTCGCCATCGTAGTTCTTGCAGGCCCAGACATAGCCGCCGGACCACTTCAGCGCCGAGGCCACCATGTCGTCGATCAAACGGTGCTCATAGGTGAGCCCCTTGGCCTTGTACTGATCGGCAAATTCCTTGTCGAAGACTTCCTGGAACAAATCCTTGAAGCGGCCGTCATAGGCTTTGAGGATCGTGTTCTTGGTGGAGAGGTAGAGCGGGTAGCCGCGATTGAGGGCATAGTTCATCGAGGCGCGGGCGAAATCGCGGATCGATTCATCGAGGTTATACATCCCCATCGCCACACCGGCGCCGGGCGCCTTGAAGACTTCGTGTTCGATCACCTGGCCGTCTTCGCCGACGAACTTCATCGACAACGTGCCCTTGCCGGGGAACTTGAAATCGGTGGCGCGGTACTGATCGCCGAAAGCATGACGGCCGATGACGATCGGCTGGGTCCAGCCGGGCACCAGACGCGGCACGTTCTTGCAGATGATCGGTTCCCGGAAGATGACGCCGCCCAGGATGTTGCGGATGGTGCCGTTGGGGCTCTTCCACATCTTCTTGAGGTTGAATTCCTTCACGCGGGCTTCGTCGGGCGTGATGGTGGCGCATTTGACGCCGACGCCATGACGCTTGATGGCTTCCGCCGAATCCACCGTCACCTTGTCTTCGGTGGCGTCGCGGTGCTCGACTGAGAGGTCGTAATATTCGAGGTCCACGTCCAGATAAGGCAGGATCAGCTTCTTCTTGATGAGGTCCCAGATGATGCGGGTCATCTCATCGCCGTCGAGTTCGACGACCGGGTTTGCTACCTTGATCTTGCTCATGGATTTCCCTCGAAAATGGCGGGCGGACCGCGGAGATTGGAAGCGTTCTAGCCAAGTGTTGGCGCAGGGTCAAAGCCTCCTTTTACGGAGGATTGCCCGAAAACTCCCTCCACCCGAAATTTGCCCATGCCGCGAGGCTGGAGAACCATTTTGGTATCAGGCGCACGGGTAAATTTCGACCTCCCCAGGAGGGGACGGTTGGAGTAAGAGACGCGCCATGACCACGCCTGCCATCATCCTTTGCCGTCCCCAATTGGGGGAAAATATCGGCGCCGCCGCCCGTGCCATGAACAATTTCGGGCTGACCGATCTGCGCCTGGTGGCGCCACGCGATCCCTGGCCGAACGAAAAAGCTTATGCCATGGCGGTGACGGCACGGCCCATCCTGGATGAAGCCAAGCTCTACGATACCCTGCATGACGCTCTCGCCGATCTGAACGTCGTTTACGCCACCACAGCGCGTGACCGCGGCATCACCAAGGAAATCATCACCCCGGTCGAAGCCGCCACGCGCCTGCGCAAGGTTCTGCCGGGCGACAAGACCGGCCTGCTGTTCGGCAACGAACGCGCCGGGCTCGAGAACGATGATGTGTCTCTGGCCGATTGCGTCATCACCATTCCGACCGCGGAATTTGCTTCGCTAAACCTCGGGCAGGCGGTGCTTTTGTGCTGCTACGAATGGTTCAAAGCCGAAGACGACACGCCCAAGAGCCGCGTCGATCACAGCCCGATGCACCGCAAACCGACGCGCGAAGAGCTGTTCCAGCTTTTCGAGCATTTGGAAGGCGAGCTGACCCGCACCGGTTTTCTTTTCCCGCCGGACAAGGTCGATCATATGAAGCGCGCCATTCGCGCCACCGTCCATCGGGCCCAGCTGACCTATCAGGAAGTGCAGACGCTGCGCGGCATGATCGTGGCGCTCGCCAAAGGCAAGCACCGGGTGGTGAAGAAGGACTAATGCCCCCTTCGCCTCGCTGCGCTCGGTCTCGCACGCTGGCGCTACTCGATCCCCCGCAAAGCGGGGGCAGAAAGTCTTATCCTGAAATCTTGCCTTGCCAGACCGGCCAGCAGGCGGGGCGGCCTTTGGCTTTGACATCGTTGTAGAGCCGCATCTGGGCATCTTCCGCGGAGGAACCGCGTTCAACCGCAGTGTAATCGCCACCCTGGCTGCACCAGACATAGAAGCGGTGTTTGCCGGGCGCGAAGAAATCGGTTTGCTTGGCAGAGGTGAGAGTGTCGGCAACGGCCACGCCGGCGACTGTAACACCAAGCCCAGCCGCCAAGGCCAACCAGAAACACTTCATACTCCCACCCCCAGGCCGACGGTATTCCGCCTAGCCCTACCCAACGCCTTGGAACCAGCGTTTCGCCACGAAACGATGCCATGGTTGATAAAGGATTACCACCGGGCTCGCAGTTATCTTTTTGCTAACCAGCAAGTCTTTCTGGTTGCACACCGGCCGCCAGCACCATCAACTCGATAGAAGCGATGACTTCTTCAACCGCTTTCTTATCGATTCCGCGCGCAACTAATTGTGTGCCGTATCCATCCCGCCGGTAATAAGGATAAGAGCCGATCGCCACGTCAGGGTGGGTCTTCTGAATAGCTGCCAATCCGGCCGCAATGTCGCCTTCGGCAACCGGCGCATTGACCGTGATGGCATGGAGCACGGCACCACGCCGCAAGCGAGGAGCAACATCTTCCAGCATCGCTTGGACGATGGAAGGAATACCGGCCATGACGAAGACGTTCTCGATCTGAAACCCGGGTGCCACGGAAACCGGATTCTTGATCAGGCTCGCGCCAAGGGGAACGCGCGCCATACGCTGGCGCATGGCATTGAACTCTTCACTGCGTTCGCTGTAGCGCGCCGCCAGCAACGCCATCGCTTCGGGATGAAACCCGATACCGACCCCGAAGGCCTCGGCCATGGCATCGGCGGTGATGTCGTCATGCGTCGGCCCGATGCCGCCGGTGGTGAAAACATAAGTGTAGCGCGCCCGCAGGCTGTTCACGGCCGCAACGATCTCGTCCCCGATATCGCCTACCACGCGGATTTCACGCAAAGCGATGCCCAGAGGGCCAAGGAAACGCGCCAGCGTATTCGAATTGGTGTCCTGGGTGCGGCCCGACAGGATCTCGTCACCAATCACCAGAACCGCCGCGGTCGGCGCCGGAGCAGAAAAATCAGTCGTCATATCCCTAATTTGGCCCCGATCGGCCTTTTCCGCCAGTGCTGCGCCACCAGGAATAGGTGTAACCCCTGCTGTCCTAGGGGTGGTATTCAGCAGGTCTGCGCCTTAGATTAAGACCCAAACCCAACGATATGACGTACTGATGCAAGTTTCTGAAGTTTTCGAGGCCGCCCGCAAAGCTCATTTCGCGGTGGCTCTGCACACTGCCAAAGATTTCGAGGGAATGCGCCGGGCCGGGCGGCTAGCCGCCGAAGTGCTCGACCTCTTGGTGCCGGAAGTAAAACCGGGCGTGACCACGGCTTATCTCGACAAGCTGGCTTATGATTACATCGTGAGCCATGGCGCCGTACCGGCCTGCCTCGGTTATCGCGGTTACAAATACACGCTCTGCACCTCGATCAACCATGTGGTCTGCCACGGCATGCCGACCGACCGCCCGCTTAAGGACGGCGACATCGTCAATATCGATGTCACCGTGATCCTCGATGGCTGGCATGGCGACACCAGCCGCATGTATCTGGTCGGCGATGTGAAGCGTAAAGCGGCGCGGCTGGTTGAGATCACCTATGAATCTCTGATGCGCGGCATCGCCGCCATCAAACCGGGCGGCACCACCGGCGATATCGGCCACGCCATCCAATCCTACACGGAAGGCGAAGAAGGCTGCAGCGTGGTGCGCGATTTCTGCGGCCACGGCCTTGGCCAAGCCTTCCATGCCCTGCCCAATGTCGTCCATTACGGCAAGCCCGGCCATGGCATCGCGCTGAAACCCGGCATGTTCTTCACCGTGGAACCGATGATCAATCTCGGCGGCTATGGCGTGAAGGTGCTGTCGGACGGCTGGACCGCAGTGACACGGGACCGATCGCTGTCGGCGCAGTTCGAACATGCGGTTGGGGTGACGGAAAACGGCGTGGAAATTTTCACTCTGTCGCCCAAGGGCTATGACAAACCGCCCTATTTCTAAGCCGGCATCCTCAAGCGGCCCTGGTTCCCGATTGCGACGGTGCTAAGCTCGCTGGCGCGCATTCGCCTGGGGGGCGAGCCGTGAGCGACGCGAAGCCGGAAAAGCTGCTCCTGACCAAGGATACCGATCCCCATTACGTGGGTCATCGCGAACGCCTGCGCGAACGCTTTCTTGCGGGCGGGGCCGACGCCATGCCGGATTACGAGCTGATGGAACTGACACTGTTTGCCGCCGTGCCGCGGCGCGATGTCAAACCTCTGGCCAAGGCTTTAATTCATCATTTCGGCAGCTTTGCCGAAGCCATTGCCGCCCCGCGCGAGCGCATCCTGGAGGTCGAGGGGGCAACAGCTTCGGTGGCCACCCATCTGAAGATCATCGAAGCCGCCGCCCTGCGCCTGTCCAAGACCAAGCTTCTGGGCAAACCGGCTCTGACCTCCTGGGCGGCTCTGCTGGATTACTGCGCCGCGGCCATGGCCCGCGCCCGGCGGGAGGAGTTCCGCGTCCTCTTTCTGGACCGCAAGAACACCCTGATCGCGGACGAGGTCCAATCGAGCGGCACGGTCGATCATACCCCGGTCTATCCCAGGGAAATCGTCAAACGGGCGCTTGAGCTTGGCGCAACTGCCATCATTCTGGTGCACAACCACCCTTCCGGCGACCCAACGCCTTCTAAAGCCGATATCGCCATGACCCGCGAGGTGGCGGAGGCAGCCAAGGCGCTGCGCATCCTTGTGCACGATCATGTCGTGGTCGGGCGCAGCGGCCATGCCAGCTTCAAGGCGTTGGGACTGCTTTAGGATAATGCTTTTAACAAAGCTTCGGCTTGGAGCTTCGAAGGAACATCGGCCGCTGCTATAGAAGGGCCGAAGGTGGGGCAATGAAACGGTTTTTGGCGCGGCAGGTGGCGCATTTGGTGGTGGGGTTGTGCGGGGCGGCGGTTGTTGCCATCGCCCTGTCCGCCATTGGCGACCAGCGCCCGCACAACCTGCCCGCTTATCTGATTGCTGTAACGGACCGCATCACCCATCTCAGCAAAGGCGATTTGGGTCATAGCGCCATCAGCGGCACCCCAGTTCTTGACGAATTGGTGCAGCATATGCCGCCGACGCTGACGCTTCTTGCTTGCGGCGCCGGCCTCGCCTTGGCTGTTGGCCTGCCGCTGGGATTGCTGTTTGCCTTTGGCGCGATCCGGCGAATAGCCGCGCCCTTCATGCAGATCGCGACCGCCACACCGCTGTTCTGTGCCGGCTTGGCTTTCGCTTACGGCGCCGTACAGCTCTTGCATTGGCCGGTCAGCGTTAACATGCGGGTGGGCTTGGCCGTACCGCCTGATCAGGCCTTGCGCCTGGCGGCCTTGCCGATCGCAACGGTAGGGCTGGCGGGGGCCGCTGCCGTGCAGCTTGCTTTAAGGCGGGCGGCAGCGCGCTCCAGCGGGGAAGCCTTCCGCACCGGGCTGAAACGCCTTGGCCTCAGCGGCATGGAAATCGAATTCCTTTACGTGATGCCGCAGATCATCGCCGGGCTCCTGGCCAGTGCTGGTGAGATCGCCTTGGCCTTGGTCTCGGCGGCGGTGGTGGCCGAATGGGTCTTCAACCGGCAAGGCGCGGCCGATCTGTTCGTGCAATCGGTGGCCCTGGCGGATTGGAACATGACCGCGGTGATCCTGTTCGCCTTCGCCTGCCTCACCATCGTGACCGGCTTTTTCGGCCGTATCGCAGGCTATCTCCTGGCGCGGGAGGAAATGGCATGAGTCAGCCTCCCTCCCTCCTGAGCAACATGATGCGCATTGCGGGCTGGATCGGCCTTAGCGTGCTGCTGGTGGCAATCTTCCTCAGCGATTTCCTGGCCCATGCCCCGGCGGGCGCAATCATGTCCGGAGCGGAATTGAACCCGCCCTCACCAGCCCATCCTTTTGGCACCGATGTGCTTGGCCGCGATATCCTGAGCGAGACCTTGCATGGTTTGGCACAAACCGGCCGCCACGCCATCTGGGCTGCCGCAGTCGCCATTGTGATGGGCGGCCTCTTCGGCGCCGTGGCGACGCGGCTGCCGCGGCCTTTGGCTTTGCTGCTACGCGGGCTGTTCCGCGTTCTTAGCGCTATTCCGGCGTTGCTGCTCACGGTCGTCTTGGTCGGCCTGTTCGGGCATAACTTTGTCGCACTGGCGGCCGGTCTTGCCGCCGCGCCGCTCGGCTTCATCCGCGCCTTCGATCATGTCGATCTGCGTGCACCTCATACCGAATATGCCAGAGCGACCGGCATTCCGGGTCTTACCCTGCTCAAACGCGATCTGACCTATGATTTCCGCCATATATTGGGCAGCGTCATTGCCCGCGCCTTAGCGGCTGTGACCATCATTCTCTCCACGGCCAGCTTCCTCGGCTTTGGCGCCCAGCCGCCTGCCCGCGATCTCGGCCTCATCATCGCCGCCGCCAAGGCGAGTTATCTTTCCGCCTGGTGGACAGCTTTTTTCCCCGGCTTGGCCCTCGTCTTCTTCGTTCTCTGCGCCCGACTCGCCGCCGGATTGGAAGAAGGAGAGCGGGCATGATGGACAGCGGCTTGCTGCTGGAAATGACCGGCATCAGCCTGACCCGGGGCAGCAAAACCTTGCTGGACCGGATCTCCTTTAGTCTCGCGGCAGGCGAAAAGCTAATCGTCTTGGGCGAGGCCGGATCAGGCAAAGATGCGCTGCTGCGCGTGCTCGGCGGCTTCACCGACAGGAGCGATGCCGTCTCGGGCACCATCCGCTATGCCGGCAGTCCGCCGGTGGCGGCCGGAGGCCGGAACAAACCTTCGCTACGCTTTGCCTATCTGCCCAACCCGCTGGCCCAGCCTTTGGTGCCGCATGCCAGTGTTGCCAAGCAGCTGACGCGGGTGGTGGCGCGCAAGCTCCGGGCGCCCTTCGGCAGCGCGCGTGAGGAATTGCGCCTGGCCCTGGAACGGCTTCCGGGGGCGGTGACCTTGCCGCTGCTGGATACCAAACCGGAGCGGCTCGATCCGGTGACCATTGCCATCGGCCTTTTGGCTTCGGTTTCGGCCCAGACGCCCGATCTGGTGCTGGCCGATCAACCCTTTGCCGATCTCGGCCCCGGCGCCATCAAGATGCTGCTGGAAGCCCTTCACGCCGAACAGCAGCGCCTGGGTTTCGGTCTTGTCTACGCCACCGGCGGCTTGCAGCCCGCAGCACGGCTGGGCGGGCGCATCCTGGTGCTCAAGGCCGGAAAGGTGGTGGAGGAAGGCAGCGCCGAACGGCTGATGAGCGGCCAGGCCCATGCCTATACCCGCCGTCTGTTCGAGGCCTTGCCCAGGCTCAGCAACGAGCCCGCCAAACCGCGCGGGGCCATGCGCGGCCAGCCGCTCTTGCAGATCCACAATCTTGCCTTCGGCAATGATGAAAGAAACCATCGCGACAGCCTGACCTTCGAACTGCGCCGCGGCGCCGCCCTGGCATTGGTAGGCGAACCGGGCTCCGGACGCAGAGACTTGCTCCGTCTGATGCTGGGTTTCGATTCTGCTCCGCCCGGCCGGGTGCTGTTCGATGCCGTCGACCTCAACGTTCTGTCCCAAACCATGGCCGCACGCATCCGCCGCCGCATCGCCTTCATCACCGGCCGGGACGACACCCTCGATCCGCGCATGACCATTTGCGACACGGTGGAAGAACCCTTGCGCGCCCATCTGAACCTCACCGGCGAACTGGTGGCGGGCTATCGCGATGCTGCCTTGAAACGGGTGGGGCTGGCCTCCCATGACGGCCGCTTGCGGGTTGCAGCCCTGTCGGCTTTCGACAAACGGCGGCTGCAGGTCGCCCGGGCCATCGTCGGTGCTCCGCTCCTGGTGGTGGTGGACGAGCCCTTGAAGGGGCTGGACGGCTTTGCCCAGGCTATTCTGCGTGAGGTCCTGATCGATTTCCGTACCACCCAGGGCACGGCCTTCCTGGTGGTGACCGCGGATCTCACCATCGCCCAGGCTTTGGCCGAAACCGCCATGGTGTTCGATGCCGGAAAGCTGGTGGAGCGCGGTTCCATCGCCCATCTGGTGCATGCCCCGAAACAGGACGCCACCAAAGCCCTGATCGATGCGGCCACCTTGACGAGCCTTTCGTCCGAGACAGGTTCGGTTTAGGTTCCGGCCCGATTTTACCCCCGGACCGAAAGCCCATGATCCCCCGCTATTCCCGCGCCGAAATGGCCACCATCTGGTCGCCCGAGACCAAGTTCCGCATCTGGTTCGAGATCGAGGCTCATGCCGCCATGGCGCTGGCGCAAGAAGGCGTCATCCCGGCCGAAGCCGCCAAAACCGTGTGGGAGAAGGGCAGCGCCGCCAGCTTCAACGTCGACCGCATCGATGAGATCGAGCGCGAGGTCAAACACGACGTCATCGCCTTCCTCACCCACCTCTCGGAAATCGTCGGGCCCGAAGCCCGTTTCGTGCATCAGGGCATGACCTCCTCGGACGTGCTCGATACTTGCCTCGCGGTGCAGCTTAAGCGCGCCAGCGACATCCTGATCGAAGATGTCGACATCCTGCTGGACCAGCTCAAGAAGCGTGCCTTCGAGCACAAATACACGCCGACTATCGGGCGCAGCCATGGCATCCATGCCGAGCCCACCACCTTTGGCTTGAAACTGGCCGGCTATTACGCCGAATTCGTCCGCGCCCGGCAGCGCCTGGTGACAGCGCGCGAAGAAATCGCCACCTGCGCCATCTCCGGCCCGGTCGGCACCTTCGCCTCCGTCTCGCCCAAGATCGAGGAATATGTCGCCAGCAAGCTGGGCCTGAAGGCCGAACCGGTTTCAACGCAAGTGATTCCGCGCGACCGTCACGCCGCGTTCTTCGCGGCGCTGGGGGTGGTGGCCTCGTCACTGGAACGCCTCGCCGTGGAAATCCGCCACCTGCAACGCACGGAAGTGCTGGAAGCGGAGGAATATTTCTCGCCGGGGCAAAAGGGCTCATCGGCCATGCCGCACAAACGCAATCCGGTGCTGACGGAAAACGTCACCGGCCTCGCCCGCATGGTGCGCGCCTATGTGACCCCCGCGCTGGAAAACGTCGCCCTCTGGCATGAACGCGACATCTCGCATTCCTCGGTGGAGCGCTATATCGGCCCCGACGCCACCATCACGCTGGACTTTGCGCTCGGCCGCATGGCTGCCGTCATCGGCAAGCTGGTGGTTTATCCCGAACGCATGCAGGCCAATCTCGACCGCACCCAAGGCCTGGTCAACAGCCAGCGCGTCATGCTGGCGCTGACGCAGAAAGGCATCGCACGCGAACACGCCTATCGTCTGGTGCAGCGCAACGCCATGCGCACCTGGAACGGCGAAGGTCCGCTGTTGGAGCTGTTGAAAGCCGATCCGGAAGTCTCGGCGGCGTTGCCGTTACAAGAGCTGGAACCGCTGTTCGATCTCTCCTTCCACTTCAAGAATGTGGATGTGATCTTCAAGCGGGTGTTTGGGTAGAACACCGGCGCGCTCTTATACTTTTTATCGTCATGGCCGGGTCAAGCCCGGCCATGACGAAGTGAGGAACGGTCCCTCTAAACAGCCAAAAGCGGAAGAGGACCTGCGCCGCTTCCGCTCCTGTCTGTCTATCAGACCCAAAAGCTACGGCAGGCGAGCACGGGGCCGCTGTCACGCGGCCGAAGACAGGCGCCTTTGCTTTCCCACGGGCTGTTAGCGCGTCTTCACGCCCCTTGCGATGCGCACGGCGGCACATCGAACCAGCCCTGTATTTCGCACGCGAGGTTAGTCCTCGGCCCTAAGGCCTCTTGGCACGCACTCCATCATCAAACACCGACGATAGATGTGGGAAGCAGAACATACGATTTCAACCCCGCCGCGCGCTTTAACCAAAGAAAATCAAGGTGTTTGAGACGCGATTGCGGACAGCCAAAAGCTGGACTCTTCGCTGTGCGTTTGCGACGGAGTCAAACTTAGGCCGGAAGAAAAACATCTTGGCAAAGCACCAGCACGACCCGCTAGGTATCTTTCCGCACTCGTAAAAGTCCCTAGGTCACACCGGGTATCGTCAAAAGCCGGGCAGGCAACAAATGCTTTCAAAGGCTTGCCGCACAGCAAGAGCAAGCGCAGCGGCAAGCAGCCGGAACCTGCCAGCTAAGTTTACACCACATTTCAAGACATTCCGACAGATCGTTGCAACCACCAACGAAGTGCCCAAGCGCCTCATAATGGGAGCGAAACCATGAACTTCAAGGATCTTGCCATCAGCAAGAAGCTGACCGGCGTGTTTGCTCTGGTGCTGACCGTGACGGTCGCTCTCGGGCTGTTTGCGCAATACAGCCTGTCGCAAGTCAACGACGTCGCCAACGACATCTCGACCAACTGGATGCCGTCCGTGAAGGTTCTTGGTCAATACGAGTATGCCATCACGCGAATCCGCGCGAACCAAAACAATCAATACATGCAAATTACCAACGAAGCGCGGGCCACTGCTATTTCCAATCTGAAAAACTATATGGCCTTAGCCGATGCGGCCTGGGCAAAATACAAACCAATGATCACGCAAGGCACCGAACAGGGTCTGGCTGACAAAATTGCTGCCGCCAAAACGGCCTATGATGAATCGCTAACCCGGAACAGGGAAATTTTCCAAAGCAGCGGCGGCGAAGCGGCTGCCGCGTTTGCCATTGGAGAATCCCGCAATGCCTTCAACGCGCTGGTCACCGCCGTGGACGCGGATGTCAAATTCAATGACGAGATGAGCAGCAAACGCGCCCAAGAAGGCCAAGCCGCCTATGCCCTGGCCCGCCTTTGGATCTATATCGCTCTTGCTACCGCTGTTCTTTTCTGCGCCGGAGCCGGTTATGTGCTGGTGCGCGCCATATCGACGCCGGTGGGCAATATGACGGACGCAATGGGCGAACTGGCGCGCGGCAACCTCAATGCCCATGTGCCCCATTCCGATCAACAGGATGAAATCGGCAAACTCGCCGAGGTGATGACAACCTTCAAAAACCAGCTCGCCGCCGCCGAACGCGCCAAGGAGGAACAGACACAAGTGATCGTTTCGTCGATCGGTGCCGGTCTCGACTATCTGGCCAAAGGCGATCTCACCCATCGCGTGACGGCTGATCTCACCGGGGCGTTTGCCAAGCTGAAGGACGACTTCAACACCGCCATGACTCATCTGCAGGACACGCTCAAGAATGTCCTCGGCTCGACCCATCAGATCGCCAACAATGCGAACGAGATTTCGACCGCCGCCGACGATCTGTCGCGCCGCACCGAACAGCAGGCGGCCAGCCTGGAAGAAACCGCAGCAGCGCTCGAAGAAATTACCGCCACCGTCAAGAAAACGGCCGTCAATGCCAAGGAAGCCTCGCATAGTGTGGCCGGAGCCAAGGACGCCGCCGAAAACGGCGGCCGCGTGGTCGAAACCGCCATCAAGGCCATGGATGCCATTTCGCAATCTTCCAAACAGATTACCGACATTATCGGCGTCATCGATGAAATCGCCTTCCAGACCAACCTCCTGGCCTTGAACGCAGGCGTCGAAGCGGCCCGCGCTGGTGAAGCCGGCAAGGGTTTTGCGGTCGTTGCTTCGGAAGTACGTGCCCTGGCGCAGCGTTCGAGCGAAGCGGCCAAAGAGATCAAGGCCCTGATCAACACCTCGAGCGAGCATGTCGGCAGCGGCGTGAAATATGTCGGCGAAACCGGCCATGCCTTGAAGCGCATCGTTGACCAAGTGCTGCAAATCAACAGCTTGGTCAACGAAATGGCACAAGCCGCCGAGCAGCAATCCACCGGCATCGAAGAGGTCAACTCGGCCGTCAGCCAGATGGATCAAGTCACCCAGCAGAACGCCGCCATGGTCGAGGAATCGACAGCAGCCTCGCGCAATCTGGCAAGCGAGACCAAAACGCTCACCGAACTGGTCAACTTCTTCTCAGTCGGCGAGACAAGATTTACCGCACCAGAGGTCCATCGCGCTCCTACGCCGGTCAAGAGGCCAGCCGCCGCAAAGCCAGTCCTTCGCACTATGGCTTCGGCAGGCAAAACCGCGATTGCGGCAAAAGCACTGGCTCCAGAGCCGAGCGAAGAATGGGCTGAATTTTAGCACATAAGGGAGCGGTGAAATCCGCCCGGGCATAAAGAGCAGGAGAGAAGGCATGAGCGAAGTTCTGCAGGCAGCCGACAATCGCCAATACATCACCTTTGTTGCCAACGGGCAGGAATTCGCCGCCGATATCATGGCGATCCGCGAAATCCGCGGCTGGACCGACACCACGGCGCTACCGCATGTGCCTCATTACGTGCGGGGCGTCATCAACCTGCGCGGCAATGTGCTGCCTGTCGTTGACTTGAAAGCCAAGCTCGGTCTCGGCCTGACCGAACCTTCTCCTAAGAACGTCATCATTGTGGTGGCCACGGGCAATCACACCAGCGGCGTTCTGGTCGATGCGGTTTCCGACATCATCACCGTGCGCGCGGCCGACATTCAGCCTCCACCGGATGTGATGCAGAGCGGCGAGGACAGCTATGTGGACGGCATCGCCATCCTCGATGGCCGCATGATCACGCTTTTGGCCACCTCGCATCTGACGGTGGCCGCACAGGGCTCGGCCTATGCCGCTTAGGCGCAGATAACGGCAAATGCGCAAGAGCAAAAAGCGGAAGGGCAACCCAACAGATCACCAGCCCTCGCCATGAAGTCCCGTGCAAGCAGATGGGCCGAGCCATAAGGTGATGAATTAACGGCTTTGGGTATCGCTTTGGCTCTTTGCTGCCTCCACCGGGACAACGATTGCCCGCTACCGATCCGGTAGTGCTCCTAGAATTCCGCCCAATCCTCGCCAGAGGCGGAAACTGCACGGCGTCCGCCGCCAGCTGCTGCGGCTTTAGCCGCCGGCCGCTTGGCTGGAGACACGGGCGGACGCGCAGCGGCGGGCGCCGCTTTTCTCAGCGGCACGACATGGGAGGAGGCGCCAACCGAGAAAAAGCTGACCAGCTCGCTGAGCGATTGGGTTTCGCCCACCAGATTGCGCGAAGCGGCGGTCGCCTCTTCGACCATCGCCGCATTCTGCTGCGTGACCTGATCCATCTGGCTGACCGCAGCATTGACCTGCTCGATACCAGAGGCCTGCTGCTCAGCGGCTTGGGCCATCTCGGTGACCAGCGCATTGATCTGCAGCACCTGATCGACGATGCGCTTCAAGGCCTGTCCGGTTTCGCCGACATATTTCACACCGCTGCCGACATGCTCGCTCGAAGTGTTGATCAGCGCCTTGATCTGTTTGGCCGCTTCCGAAGAACGCTGCGCCAGGGCGCGCACTTCGCTCGCTACCACCGCAAAGCCCCGGCCCGCTTCGCCCGCACGGGCCGCTTCGACACCGGCATTCAAGGCGAGCAAATTGGTCTGGAAGGCAATCTCATCGATGACGCCGATGATATCGGTGATCTGCTTGGAGGATTGGGCGATGGAATCCATCGCCTTGATCGCGGTTTCCACCACGCGGCCGCCGTTTTCCGCCGCGTCCTTGGCGCCGGTCACACTGGTGGAGGCTTCACGGGCATTGGCCGCCGTCTTCTTTACCGTGGCGGTGATCTCTTCCAGCGCCGCGGCGGTTTCTTCCAGCGAGGCGGCCTGCTGTTCGGTGCGGCGCGAGAGGTCATCCGAAGCGCTGCCGATTTCGCCGGCGGCATTGGCAATCGCGTGCGTGCTGACGGAGACCTGGCTGAGCGCATTCTGCAGCGCTTCCGCCGCCTGATTGAAGTCGGTGCGGACCTTCTCCAAATCCGCGGGGAAGGTATTGGCGATGCGGCGGTCGAGTTTGCCGCCTGCCAGATCGGCCAAAGCATCGCCCACGGCAATCACCGCATTGACGCGTTCGGTGATGTCGGTGGCGATCTTCACCACCTTGCCGATGCGGCCATCGGCGGCGCGGACCGGATTGTAGGTCGCCTGAATCCAGACATGCCGCCCGCCCTTGCCGAGCCGCAGATATTGCTGCGAATCGAACTCACCGCGGCGCAGCTTGTCCCAGAAGGCGCGGTATTCGCCGCTTTGGGCATAGGCCGGTTCGACAAAAAGGCTGTGATGCTGACCGACGATTTCGGCGGCCGTATAGCCCAGGGCGTTACAGAAATTGGCGTTGGCGCGAAGAATCTTGCCGTCTGGCGTGAATTCGATGATGGCCAAAGAATTGTCGAGTGCGTCGAGAATAGCTTGTGCGGTGTTATCGCGGCGCTGAAAAAACATTAGGCCTCCAGTTGCATCGTGCCTGAGAAAGACGAGTTTTGCGTCTCATCTTCAATCTTCGTCCGGAGCAGAATGGGCTGTAAGGATTTACGAAAAGTTTTCAGATAGTTGAGTTAAAACAAACACATACAATCGGAAGCTGAGAAAAGCGGAGGCTGCAGCCAGAGTCCTTCTGGTGCTTTTTACAGGGCAGAAATGGCTGCATGGATATTTGAATTATTCTAAAGGCATAGCTGGTTTATGCGCAGAAAAGAGCCATTGAGATAGCGGTACCGCCACGCGCTCAGCGTGTTGTAGGGACAAGCGCTTATGTGACCGCCAGCCCTTGTTTTAACGCGTATTTGGCGAAATTTGGCACCCGGGATAGGGCCATCTTTACCAAACCGCACCCGGCAGCGCAGCTATCCCGCCAGAAATCCGGGATTCCAGGCGCCCGGCAGGCACCGCTATTTTGGCGCAAGCTCCTGCCCATTCCTCAGCCACGCCCAATCCATAAGCAGTCCAGGGAGCGGCGGTGCCGCGCCGTGGCTTTGAACCGCAATTGCTCAGCCAGCGCTTCTTTGTCCTCGTGGTTTTGCTGCCGCCCATCATCGCTGCCGCTGATCAACCACTTGAATTTTCAGAAGAAAATACCAACTTCTGGAAGCGAATTCAGATCCGTCAGGCCAAAGTCCCCCGCGCAAGCGAACCTGACCTAACGGCGGTGCGCATTGCCCCAGCGAGGCAGCATGCTATTTTCCCCCCATCGGCGGGGTCACGATGGCCCCGTTTCGCGTTTTGGCGCTAAGCCCCTTTCCGGCAAGGCACCTCTTATCCTGGAGCGCGCCAGGCAGTTAGGACGAATACGATGAAGCGCCGGCGCATGATCTACGAAGGCAAGGCCAAGATCCTTTATGAGGGTCCCGAGCCCGGCACCGTGGTGCAATACTTCAAGGACGACACCACGGCGTTCGATGCCACCAAGAAGGCGGTGATTGAAGGCAAAGGCGTCCTCAACAACCGCATCAGCGAATACCTGATGACCCAGCTCAACCTCATTGGGGTGCCGACGCATTTCGTGCGCCGCCTCAACATGCGCGAGCAGCTGGTCAAAGAGGTCGAAATCATTCCGCTGGAAGTGGTGGTGCGCAATGTGGCGGCGGGCTCGATGTCCAAGCGCCTCGGCATCGAGGAAGGCACGCCCCTGCCCCGTTCCATCATTGAATATTATTACAAGAACGACGCTATGCACGACCCCTGGGTGTCGGAAGAGCACATCACGGCTTTTGGCTGGGCGAGCCCCCAGGACCTCGATGATGTCGTCAACCTGACCATCCGCATCAACGACTTCCTGTCGGGTCTTTTCCTCGGTGTCGGCATCAAGCTCGTTGATTTCAAGGTGGAATTCGGCCGCTTGTGGGAGAACGATTACATGCGGATCGTGCTGGCCGATGAGATCAGCCCGGATTCCTGCCGCCTGTGGGACGTTCAGACCGGCGAAAAACTCGACAAAGACCGCTTCCGGCGTGATATGGGCGGGTTGATGGAAGCCTATTCTGAGGTGGCACGTCGCCTGGGAATTCTCCCCGAATCAGGGCAAGGAGAAGCCAAAGGGCCGATGCTGGTGCGTTAAGCACAGAGCCGCCGCGCCTCCCTCAGGGTCGAGGCTTTTTCGAATTCGTCCAGCCAACCGCAGGGGTAGTGTGCCCTTTCGGACCTGCGGCCGGACTACAAAAAGGAATAGCGATGAAAGCGCGCGTCTTCGTCACTCTCAAAAACGGCGTCCTTGATCCGCAAGGCAAAGCCATCGGCCACACGCTCAACAATCTGGGCTTCGGCTCGGTGGGCGAGGTGCGCCAGGGCAAGCTGATCGAGCTGGAACTCACCGAAACCAGCGAAGAAAAGGCCCGTGCGGAGATCAAGGACATGTGCGAGAAGCTGCTCGCCAACACGGTGATCGAGAAATACGAAATCGAGTTGACGGCCTGAACGGCCAAGCGGGGAAGGACATGAGCATGCGCGCAACTGCCTTGGCTTTGGTTGCACTGATCTGCACTCCACCCGCCCTCGCGGCCGATCTGGCACCGCAAAATCAAGCGGCAGAAGCTCCCAAGCTCGATTCTCACCTGCAGGCCGCGCTCGACGTTCTGGAAGCTGCTCACGCCAAAAATAATATGGAAGCCCTGATCGACGTGATGGCCGACAACGTGCTTGGCAGCGTTCGCCAGGACCACCCTAACGCGAATGACAAAACTCTCACGGCGTTCAGAGAGGCTTTTCGGGAAGAAATGAAGGCCGAGATTCCCGAGCTGATGAAACTCCAGGCCAGCGTCTATGCGGCACATTTCTCCGAAGCGGACCTGAAGACAGTCGCCGCATTCTATCGCAGCGATGTGGGTAGCCATTATATCAGCGAGCAAGCCATTATTATGAAGGAAACCTCGCCTATCGCAGTCAAATGGGGCCGTGAGACGGCTCTGCGGGCGATCCAAAAGGCGACCGAGAGATTACAGAAACAGGGCGTGAAGCTTTGAAAGCTGCCAACGTCAGTTTACTGCGGAACGAAAAAAGCCCAGATACGGGCAGAACAGCTAGCGTAAGAAGGTGATGCGTTCATGAAGATTCTTTTTGCTGCTAGTCTGGCATTTCTGCTTTTGGGCAGCGCCAGCCGTGCCGAAGACGAAATCGCCCCTGCACGGCTGGAACTCGCCAAACAGGTGATGCAGATGAGCGGCGCCACCGCCGCTTACGACGAATACGAAAAAAATCTGGACCTGATGGTCAATCAAATCCGTCAGTACATGCCAGGCGCCGATGACGCCACCATGGCCGACATCAAGAAAATCGCGGTGGAAGAATTCACTGCCTTCAAGCCGACGCTGATGGAAAATGCCGCCAAGGTCTATGCCAAGCACTTCACCGACAAAGACCTGAAGGGCCTGATCGCCTTCTACAAGACCGATGCGGGCAAGCATTTCGCGGCAGAAATGCCGGCCCTCAGCGCCGAAAGCATCAAACTCACCGAGCCCTTCACCCAGCGTTTCATGGCGCGGCTGCAGCAATACATTGCCGGGCGCATCGCCGAACAGAAGAAGGCCGAAGAACAAAAGGCCCAGCAACAGAACGCTGCACCGCAGAACCCCGAGCACCCGAAGAGTTCCGAACCGTCAAAGAGCGATCAATCAAAGAGTCAGGGCAAATGAAATCGGCCGTTGTCGTCTTTCCCGCCTCCAATTGCGACCGTGATGCGGCCGTTGCACTGGAACAGATCACCGGTCAAAAGCCGCATATGGTCTGGCATGCCGACAATGAGCTGCCGGATGTCGATCTGATCGTACTGCCGGGCGGCTTTTCCTATGGCGATTATCTGCGTTGCGGCGCCATGGCAGGCCAATCCCACATCATGCGGGCGGTGAAGGAAAAGGCCGAGCAAGGCGTTCGGGTGCTGGGCATCTGCAACGGCTTTCAGGTTCTGACCGAAACCCACATGCTGCCGGGCGTGCTGGTCTGCAATGCCGGGCTGAAATTCGTCTGCAAGCCGGTCGGGCTGACGGTGGTCGAAAGCCAAAGCGCCTTCACCCGCAAATACGAAGCCGGTCAGCGCGTCGAATTCCCCGTCGCCCATGGCGAAGGCAATTATTTCGCCGATGACGAGACCCTGGACCGCCTCGAAGGCGAAGGCCGCGTGGTCTTCAAATATGCCGAAGGCGAGAACCCCAACGGATCGGCTCGCGATATCGCCGGTATTCTCAACGAAAAGCGCAATGTCCTCGGCCTGATGCCGCACCCCGAACGCGTCTGCGATCCGCTGCTCGGCGGCACCGACGGCAAGGCGATGTTCGAAGGTTTGATTGAGGCTTTGGGGTGAGTACGCGATGACCCCACTCCGTCATGGCCGCCCTTGAGGCGGCCATCCATCTAGCGGAGCGCGGATAGTTCTGGATGGCCGGGTCAAGCCCGGCCATGACGAAAGAAGAGACAGCCGAGCTTGGCCCGGCGCGACGAAGTGAAAGAATTGAGCCACACTATGAACGCTCCCGTCACCATCACTCCCGAACTCGTCCGCGAACACGGATTGAATGACGCCGAATACGGCCGCGTGCTGGAACTCCTCGGCCGCGAGCCCACCATCGTGGAACTCGGCATCTTCTCGGTGATGTGGAGCGAACACTGCTCTTACAAATCCACCCGCGCCCATCTGAAGAAGCTGCCGACCTCGGCGCCATGGGTGATCCAAGGCCCAGGCGAAAACGCCGGCGTGATCGATGTCGGCGACGACGATGCCTGCATCTTCAAGATGGAAAGCCACAACCACCCGAGCTTCATCGAGCCTTACCAAGGCGCGGCGACCGGCGTGGGCGGCATCATGCGCGATGTCTTCACCATGGGCGCGCGCCCGGTGGCGATGCTGGATGCCTTGCGCTTCGGCGATCCTTCGCACCCCAAGACCAAGCATCTGGTGTCGGGCGTGGTCTCGGGCATCGGCGGCTACGGCAATTGCATGGGCGTGCCCACCGTCGGCGGCGAAACCAATTTCCACAAATCCTACAACGGCAACATCCTGGTCAACGCCATGTGCGTCGGCCTCGCCAAGAAGGACAAGATCTTCTATTCGGCGGCCAAAGGTGCGGGCAACCCAGTGGTCTATGTCGGCTCCAAGACGGGCCGCGACGGTATTCACGGCGCCACCATGGCCTCGGCCGAATTCAACGAGGATTCGGAGGAGAAGCGCCCGACGGTGCAGGTCGGTGACCCTTTCACCGAGAAGCTGCTTTTGGAAGCCTGCCTCGAACTGATGAACACCGATGCCATCATCGCGATCCAGGATATGGGCGCGGCGGGGCTGACTTCGTCTTCCGCCGAAATGGCGGACAAAGGCGGCTCGGGCATCGAAATCGATCTCGACAAGGTGCCTCAGCGCGAAACCAATCTCAGCGCTTACGAGATGATGCTGTCGGAAAGCCAGGAGCGCATGCTGGCGGTCTTGAAGCCCGGTCATGAAGCCGAGGCCGAAGCCATCTTCAAGAAGTGGGAACTCGACTTCGCGATCATCGGCTACACCACCGACACCCATCGCATGGTGGTCAAGCATAAGGGCGAGATCGTTGCCGATATGCCGGTGACCGCGCTTTCCGATGCGGCGCCGATCTATGAACGCCCTTATGTGACGCGCGAGCCTGCCAAAGGCCAGCCGAGCTTCGATCCTTCGCGCCCAGTGATGGAATCCTTGCTCAAGCTGATGGGCACACCCGACCTCGCCTCCAAGCGCTGGATCTGGGAGCAATACGATTACACCGTGATGGGCGACAGCGTGCAGCAGCCGGGCGGCGACGCCGCCGTGGTGCGCATTCATGGCACCAACAAAGCCCTGGCAATGACCACCGATGTGACGCCGCGCTATTGCTATGCCGATCCGCGCGAAGGCGCCAAACAGGCGGTCGCCGAAACCTATCGCAACATCACTGCGGTGGGCGGCACGCCGCTGGCGCTGACCGACTGCCTCAACTTCTCCAATCCAGAAAAGCCTGAAGCCATGGGCGAGATCGTCAATGGCATCGAAGGCATGGGCGAAGCCTGCCGGGCGCTGGATTTCCCGATCGTCTCGGGCAATTGCTCGCTTTACAACGAAACCCAAGGCGAAGGCATTCTGCCGACTCCGGCACTAGGCGGCGTTGGCCTCTTGAAGCGCGTGGACCGCATGGCGACGCTGGCGTTCAAACGCGAAGGCGATGCCATTCTCATCATCGGCGAAACCAAAGGCCATCTCGGCGCTTCGCTTTACGCCCGCGAGATCGAAGGCAAGGAAGAAGGCGCCTGCCCGCCGGTCGACCTCAAGCTGGAAAAGAAGCATGGCGAGTTCGTCCGCAAGCTGATCGAAGCCGGAAAGCTCGACACCGTGCATGATGTGGCTGATGGCGGAGTGCTGGTGGCGATCGCGGAAATGGCCATCGCAGGCAAGACCGGCGCCGTGCTGCGGGTCAATTACGAAGCTGATGCCTTCATCCCGATGATGTTCGGCGAAGACCAAGGCCGTTATCTCGTCGCGGTTCCCGAAGGCAAAGCCGATGCCATCATCAAGGCCGCCGCCAAGGCTGGCATTTACATCCGCCATCTCGGCTTCACTGGCGCGGTCTCCGAAATGGGCCAGCCGGTGCTGATGGGCGTGGGCCTTCCCGCCGTCACGCTTTCCACCTTGCGCAAGGCGCACGAAGAATGGCTTCCTTCCTACATGAACGGATAGGAGTGCCCCATGCCGATGGCTGCCCAAGAGATCGAAACCCTGATCCGGGAAGCTTTTCCGGATGCCGAGGTGACGATTTCGGCACTTGCCGATGATAATGACCATTGGCAGGCCATGGTTAAATCCGCCGCGTTCCAAGGCAAAAGCCGCGTGGCGCAGCATCAAATGGTTTACGCGGCCCTCAAAGGCAAAATGGGCGGGGAACTGCACGCCCTGATGCTGCAAACGGTGGCGAAGTAGCTCCCCCCACCCGTCCTCCTATGCAGCTGCGCAGCTTCGGAGGACGACCTCCCCACAAAAAAATTCGAGTCCTTGACGCAAGGCCCGTCGCTGCCTACGTCTAGGTGGACTTTCGAAGGGTTCCAGAAATGACCGCCATCCACGACCGCATTGCTGCCGATATCGCTGCCAACGATGTTGTTCTTTACATGAAAGGCACGCCGGTGTTCCCGCAATGCGGTTTCTCGGCCGCGGTGGTGCAGGTGCTCTCCGAGGAAGGCGTCAAGTTCAAGGCTTTTGACATCCTGCAAGACGCCGAGCTGCGCCAAGGCATCAAGGACTTCGCCAACTGGCCGACCATTCCCCAGCTCTATGTGAAGGGCGAGTTCATCGGCGGCTGCGATATCGTGCGCGAAATGCATGCCAATGGCGAGCTGAAGACGCTTCTCGCCGACAAAGGCATCGTCACCACAGCGGTGTGAGTTTTCCTTCTTCTTCGCCCGCCGAGCCCAGTTTCAGAGCGAGCTAGGCTCCCCTAATATGACGCTAGCCGGCCGCTGTGGCGGCCGGCTTGGCTGTCGGAGGGGGCGATGGACGGAGTGCAAGAACAGCCGGAACCGAAGCTTGGGCGATTTGGCCGCTATTGGCTTTACGGTCTTCTTGGCTTGTTAGGGCTGAGCTTTCTCACTCATGAGTTTGACAGAACAACCGTTCTTTATTCCCCCCACAATTTTCTGGGCTTCGCCTTCCTGGCTTGTGGAATCACAGGGTTAGTTTCGGCCGGTGTAGGGATCTGGCAATCGGCAGGACGCCCACTATGGCGCCGAGTGCATGCGACTTTCGCTTTATGGTTTGTGGGCACCCTTTCCACTTTCTTTCTCTTTTCGTCCATCTCCAGCCTGATCCAAAACGCACTCGATTTCCCACCAGAGAAAGTTCGTACCTTTGACACCTATTTGCGGATTGGCCGCGCTTATCGCGCGTACGGAAAACCGGGTGGTTGGGTCATTCAACCGGAGCCGATCTGGGGCAACATCGATATCAAAAGAGACGATTTCGAATTCATGGCGAAGCATCGCCGCCCCGGCGATCCTGGAAATGATCCAGACGAAATATCCAGCAAAGGCTACTTCTGCGCGCACGTAACGATGCAACAATCCGGAAAATCTTTCCGAGTGATGCATGCCGGTTCACATGCTTTGCCCAGAGGCTCTGTTGTTGTTTGCCCTGAAGGACAATCTACTTTTGGCGGCTGAGATGCCGCCGATTTTGGTCCTTACGCAAACCCTCTTTGCCGGATGACATCCTGCAAGCGCCGCCGCGGCGAGGGTTTGGCGTTTTGCTCCGCATAGCCAAGGCGGAAGAGAAAGGCGATATCATCGCCATCTTCACCCGTTCCCTGCGGCGCTGCGATTTCCCCGATCTCTTTGGCATAGCTGTTGCGGCGGCCCTGAACAAAATCGCGATCCATGATCTCGATCGGCGCATTCATCGGCTGCATGGCGAGCCCGGCCATGGCCGCCGCGATATGCAGCATCTGCCAGTTCGCGCCAGTGGCGATGGCGCTGTCCGTGGTCAAACGGTCCGGCATGAAGAACACGCCATAAGCCGGCGCGGTTGCCACCTGCACCTTATCCGTCGCATCGAGCCAATATTTGTCGGCCGTGATCTGATCCTGATCCGGCAACATCTTGGCCATGGCAGTCACAGCCGGTGAAAGTCCTGCCGCATCCACGGCAACACCATCGCGATGCGCCTCGATCTCCCGGCGCCCCGTCCGCATCCAGCGCCCGCTATCCCGGCTCATCTCGCGATCAGCAATGAAACGGACGGTGGCATCGACAATCACATCGCCCATCGCTTTGACGGCGCCGGGATCGGTGACGAAATAGGCAAAGCCATAAGATTTGAGGAAGCTCGCCGGGATGGGACGATCCTTCAGATAAGCGCCGCGATGGGTGTGGCGTTTGGCCAGCGCGGCCATTTCCTGCCGCCGGTCTTCATGCGCCCGGGACTGGCCGCTCAGCAAAAGCTGCTCGCAGATCCGTGTCATGCGGGGCGGCGGATTGGGCGTCAGCGGCTTGTCTTCAATATCCGGCAGCGGAACCTCCGGCGAATGCCCCGCCGCGATACCAAGATTGTAAAGCGCACAGCCGAGGCTGATATAAAGCTCGCGCCGGAAGGGATCGGCGGCGCCGAGATTGCGGGAAAGGTCGGCATAAACGGTGATCGAATCTTCATGCGGCTCGAACAGCCAAGGCTGGGTGTTGTGCGCTGAGGCGGCCAGGATCGCAGCGTGCAGAGGCCGCGTTGGACCTTCGCCGGGAGGGCCTTGTCCTTCCGACCAAGCCTCATAGGCGGGACCTTTGCCGATGCTGAGCGCGCCTCTGTCCCAAGCGCGATAGCCCAAGGCCGCCAATACGGCAGCACCAGCGCCGCCAGCGATCATCGTCCGTCGCGAGACCATCGCATCCTCCGGAATGACGCCGCAGCCTAGCCCAAACCGGGAGGCAAAAAAACAAAGCCCGCCGGAGGGCGGGCTTTGCACAAACAAAGATGCCGGGCCGCTTAGAAGCGGTAGCTGGCTCCCAGGCTGAAGATCGCCTGCTGTTGCTTGGAGCCGAACTTGCCGTTGAAATCGGCCTGCAGGCTGAGGGCGTTGTCGAGCTTGGCATCAAGGCCCAGCTTGAGCACGCCGGAGAACTTATCCAGCGTCGCCGCCGGGGCGTTGAAGCTGGTGTTGGAGAAATTGATCAGCGACATCGTCACATCAGGCACGCCTTCGGTGCCGTTCACCTGTGCACCAACATAGGCATGCGGCTTCAAAGAAAGGCCGCTTTCGGTGGTGAAGACATGGCTGAGGCGGACGCCGGCGTCATAATAAGCGGTGGTCTGCTCGCCATGGATGCCTTGAAGGTTGAGATTGCCCGCACCGGTTTCCGTGAACGGACCATAGCTCACGAAGGCATAAGCCACTTTGGCCAAGGGCGTGAGATCACCACCCAAGAGCGGCGCGGTGACCTGGAAGGTGAAGCCGCCGCCGGTGTTGTTCATGCTGGAGGTCGCCGTGCTGGAAAGCCCGGCATCACGCGAGATGTCGCTCTTGTTGGCGAGATAGAAGCCATTGAGATCGACGCCGATCATCGAACCGCCCGCATGCAGCGTCAGGGCCGCAAAGAAGCCGTCGGTATCGGCCGCCGTCTTGCCGCCAGCCACGCCGATGCGGTTGGTGGTGTAAGCCGCCGCCAAATTCAGCGAACCGTCCTTGCTGAAGGTGTAGCCGAGGCCGCCGATCACGCCGTAGCTGTGGCCATTGAAGGCCTCAGCGCCGCTGCCAGCATCGACATGATTGGTGCCGCCGAAGCCCTGGACCCAAGTCGACCAGCCTCTGCAGGTGGCGTTCCGGTCATTGCAGCGGTCAAACGCGGCATGATCAACCGCGATGTCGTTCATGACATGGGTGTTTTCGAGCGTCTCGGTGATGACATCGCCATAAACCTGGCCCGAGGTCTTCGGAACCACCAAAGCGTCCACTTCGGTGGTCGAGGGATAGGTGACGCCATAAGCCACATCGCCGCTGACGCCGCTGTAGGTGGTGAAGGCACCGGAAACCGAGCTGGCCGTCAGGATCGGCGTGTTATAGGCGAACTGGCCATAAGAACCGGTTTCCGCAGTCAGCGTGAACTTGCCGCCCAGCGTTGCCGCGCCGCCCACTGTGAGAACCGAAGAACCGGCCGTCGAAATCTCGCTGGTGAGCGTGCCGGTCTGGGTATAGGTGCCGCCGACCACCATATTGGTGACCGCACCATTTCCAACCAGCACAGTACCCGCGTTGGTCAGGTTGCCGCCAATGGAGCCGTAACCAGTGAGGGTGCCGCTGCTCGAAACAGTCACCGCGCCGCTCACCTTGGCTGTGGTATGCGAGGAATCGCCGATCTGCAGCACACCGCTCGAAACGGTGGTGAGGCCGGTATAGGTGTTGACAGCATTCAAGGTCAGCGTTTTCGAACCGGCCTGCTTCACGGCGCCGGTCCCGGAAATCACGCCGTTGTAGATGTAATTGGTATCGCTGCGGGAGAAAGACAGCGTGCCATTGTCGGTGATCGCAGTGCTGGTCGTGCCAAGCGAACCGGCCGACGATGAGCTGCCGTATTGCAACGTGCCGCCGCTGATCACGATGGCCCCGGTGAAGCCCGAGCTATCGGCCGTGAGGATTTCGGTGCCGCCGGAGATCGTGAAGGTGCCGGTGCCGGTGATCGTGCCGGCATAGGTGGAGCCGGAGGTCAGCGTCAGATTCTTGGCACCAGTGTTGACGACGGCCGTGGTGGCCGTGCCAGCCAGGGACTTGATCGTCAGACCGGTTGCCGTGATGGCCGAGAAATCAAAGATGCCGTTGTTGGTGACGGCGCTGCTCGCGCCAAAGGTGCCTGCACCGCTCAGCACCAACGCACCATTGGTGATGGTGGTGGCGCCGGTATAGGTGTTGGCGCCGGTGAAGGTCAGCGTGCCAGTGCCGAGCTGCGTGACGGCGCCGGAGCTCGAAATCACGCCGCTCCAGGTCACATTGTCGGAACGGTCGAAGATCAATTGCGAGTTCGATCCGTTCACCACCGAGGTGGACGCGATCCAGCCAGTGGTGCCGCCATTACCGAGCTGCAGCACAGCGCTATAAATGGTGCCATCCGAGCCCGTCGTGCTCGTGAGCGTCGTCGCACCGGTGTAGGTGTTGTTGCCCGTGAGGATCACGGTGCCGTAACCGATCTGCTTCAAGGCGCCGGTGCCGGAGATCACACCGGCATAAGTGACGGCGGTCGTGGCCGTGTTGCCGTCGCCGCGGTTGAGAACCAGCGTGCCGTTGTCGACGATGGAGGTAGAGGCAATCGCAGCCGTGGTGTCAAAAACGCTGGAAGCGATATTCGTCGTGCCGATCTGCAGCGTGCCCGCGCTGATCGTGGTGGTGCCGGTGGACGTGTTCGCAGCTGTGACGATGTATGTGCCAGAGCCCGTCTTCGTCAGCGTGTCCGTGCCCGTGATCGGGGAGGTAACGGACTGCGTGCCAGACGTGACGGGGAAATCGGCAGCGGCAGCCGGCAAAGCCGACACGAGCGCCGCCGCGCTAAAGCAGCATGATGACAGAAGAACACGGCGCAAAAAGCGCTTGGACGACATTGGAGCCCCTCCCTGGGTTTATGTAAACCAGCTGCGTCCCTTTTATGTGCAAGGTTGCGCAGCCCGGAAACCGGTGGCGGTAACCGGTGTCTAAAGACTGTGGCCTTACTGTGGGGCAGGAGCAATGCCCATTCCGTCTGCGTTTCGCCGCAGAAATACCTTTTTCCTAAAAGCGTGCCTATTCCGTCACAGATGCGAGCGGTAACAAGGCGGGCTCCGGGACTGCCGGCAGGAGCGCGCGTTAACGAATATGGCAGCCGCCCAAAAGCAAACTACTCTTGCGGGAAATGCTTTTCGAATACCGCTTTCAGGCTTGGGCGCTCGGCGAGCCCACCCGCGATGGCGCAGATCTTCGGAATGTGGTTCTCGCGCCAGCCTTCGGTACGGCATTCGCGCCAGCGGCTGAACATGGTGGCGTAGATGTCGACAAGCGAGAAGCCGGAGGCGAAGAACCAAGTCTCGCCGGAGACCGCTGCCTCCACCGCTTCCATACGCTCGCGGATGCGCCGCTTGGCCGCCAGCTTCAGGATCGCGGCACCTTTCTGCTCGGCCACAAAGCGCTCGGGATAATCGGCGATCTCCACCGGCGGATAGACTTCCGAGGCCATGAACGCGATCCAGCGCAAGGCTTGCGCATAATCGGGGCTGTCGACGGATGGCAACAGCTTTGCTTCTGGATAGCGCGTGGCGATCAGGATGAGCAGCGCCGCGGTTTCGGTGACGATTTCACCGGACGGCAATTTCAGCGCCGGAACCTTGCCGCTGGGATTGAGAGCGCGAAACTCTTCCGAGCGCTGCTCGTCTTTTTCGAGGCTGATCTCGTGGCATTCATAGGCCGCGCTTGCTTCTGCCAGTGCCGCTTCGACGCAAAAAGCACCTGACCCTTTGTCGCCGTAAAGAATGTAGGTCATGGCCGAATCCCAAAAAGAAAAGCCCCGCGAAGATCGCGGGGCCCTTCCAAACGTGCAACGAATTTCTGATCGCGGCGAAAAATTAGCGCGAATAGAATTCGACGATGAGGTGCGGTTCCATCTGGGCGGCGTAAGGAACGTCGGCCAGCTTGGGGGTGCGCAGGAATTTGGCGGACTTGCCGGGATCCACTTCCAGATAATCCGGCGTATCACGCTCGGCGGAAGCGGAAGCCTCGATCACCAGAGCCATGTCGCGGGCCTTGGCCGAGAGTTCGACGAGATCGCCTTCGCGCAGCTGATAAGAAGCAATGGTGACGCGCTTGCCGTTGACCTTCACATGGCCATGGGAAACGACCTGGCGGGCGGCGAACGGGGTCGGCGCGAATTTGGCGCGATAGACCAGCGCGTCGAGACGGCGCTCCAAGAGGCCGACCATGTTCTCACCGGTGTCGCCCGGACGGCGGACGGCTTCCTGGTAATAGCGGCGGAACTGACGCTCCGTGATGTTGCCGTAATAGCCCTTCAGCTTCTGCTTGGCCTGCAGCTGGGTGCCGTAGTCCGAGAGCTTCTTGGCGCGACGCTGGCCATGCTGGCCCGGGCCATAGGACCGCTTGTTCACCGGGCTCTTGGGACGGCCCCAAATGCTTTCGCCCATGCGGCGGTCAATTTTGTACTTGGCGGATTCGCGCTTGCTCATCGAAGACTCTCTAAAGGGAAGGCTCTCGTCGAAAGAGGGCGCACTATAGTCAGCGACTTTGCCCTGTCAATGGCGGTTAACCCATTGAGGAATCAAGTACTCTTTCGGGTTCCTAGACTACAAGTTGTAGCAAAATTTCTTATCAATCACGCCTTAGACTGTTGCACTGGGTAAAAGCAGACGGAATCCACTATAAATTGCACTCGGCGCTTTGTGGCACGAGTGTTACCATTCCCCGGTGAGTCGCAGAGGCGTCAAGTGAATTCACATAACGACATCTCAGATGGCGTGGGGAACTTCCCAACAGCAGCTGCAGCAAACGCGATGTTGCGGGCGCTGGAGGATCGTGGCCTTTGCGCGGACCCGATGAAGCTGCAAAAACTACTTTATTTTGTACACGGGTACTACCTGGCCGTCACAGACAATCCTTGGGTCAACGAAGCATTCGAGGCTTGGGACTACGGCCCAGTCGTTCCTTCTATCTATTATGAGCTAAAATCTTTTGGTGGAGACCAAATCAAACGCGGCTTCACTCTATCCGACATGGTGCAAGAAGGTGATGGGTATCGCTTTCGAGTCGCTCCCCCTGCTACCGAGGAAGACAATACCGGCGCACAAATTGTTAGCTTTGTTATCGATAAATATGGGCAACGAGATGGGGTTTACTTATCTAATCTTACCCACAAAGTCGGAACACCGTGGCATCAGATTAAAATGCAAAATGGTGGGAAGATCCCGCGTAACGCTGATATCCCCAATGAATTAATCAAAGACTATTTCCGAAAGCTGATTGGGTTGAACTAAATTGGTCGCTGCGGGCATTCCACCACTTGTCGAAGATGCGCCGGGCCAGTCTGCCCCTGGTATTACCGGCCGCAACGAACAGCGCTTCTTCGATGCGGCGGAAGGCAATCACCAACAAAAGATGCTGGAAACCGAACTGGGGCAAATCGGTCGCCTTCTCGGGGGAGAGAAAAATTCCCCAACCTCCATTGCTCTCATTTTTGGCATTTTGGTCGCAGCATTTTGCATATGGTGCTTGGCGGCCGCTTCATACAGCGGCAATCAATGGTGGGGGCAAATGTTCGATCGCGGGCTCGCACTTATCGCTACCATCATCGCATATGTATTTGGCCGAGGCTCGAAGTCCTAGGTCTTCAGCCAACAAGCGGATCACCACCCAACATGGCCCGATCCATCTCAGTATTGGTGAACTGGTTAGACAGCGATTTTTGCCCCTTACGGCGGAATCCAGCCTAGGCTATACACCCCTTCCTTCGTCGCGGGCGTGGCGAAATGGTAGACGCAACGGACTTAAAATCCGTAGGGCGAAAGCTCGTGCCGGTTCAAGTCCGGCCGCCCGCACCAGGCTTCGCTGACACCACCCACTTTGTAATCCCCTTCGCTGCCAGCGTCGCGGTGGAGAAGCAGCCTTGCAGCAGATAGCCGCCGGTCGGGGCTTCCCAATCCAGCATCTCCCCTGCGATGAAGACGCCGGGCTTGGCTTTCAGCATCAGATCGTCGGTAAGGGCGTCGAGGCGCACGCCGCCGGCCGTGGAAATGGCGCGGGTGATCGGCGCAGTAGCGGTGAGGATCAGCGGCATGGCTTTGATGCGCGCAGCGAGTACTGCCGGGTCCACCGGCAGATCCTTGGCGCCTTCGCGGAGCAAAGAGATCGCCAGCGGCGACAAACCTGCGGCCTTGCGCAGATGGTTGGAGAGAGAGGCATGGCCGCGCGGCGCAGAGAGGCGCTTGAGCAAAGCCTCTTGGGTGAGATCCGGGCGCAGATCGAGCGCAATCTCCGCTTTGCTTGTGGTTTCGATGGCATCGCGCAAGGCAGCTCCGAAAGCGTAGATCAAACTGCCTTCGACGCCCTTCTGCGTTATCATGATCTCGCCGCGTTGCGAGCGCTGCTTGAAACTGAGCGTGACCGGCTTCAACGGCTCGCCTGCATGCTTGCCGCGGAAGATATCCGACCACTGCACCACAAAGCCGCAATTGGCGGGTTTGAACGGCGCCAGCGGAATGTTCTGGGCACGGAAAATTTCCGCCCAATGGCCATCGGAGCCGAGATGAGGCCAAGAGGCGCCGCCGAGCGCGATCAGCGTGGCATCGGTGCGAAAGGTTTTTCTCTCGCCATCTTCGGTTTGGAAAGAGAGTGCCTCGCCATCCCAACCCATCCAACGATGGCGCAGCACAAATTGTACGCCGAGCCTATTCAGCTTTTGCAGCCAGGCGCGCAGCAAAGGTGAAGCCTTCATGCATTCAGGATAAACGCGGCCGCTAGTGCCGACAAAGGTCTTGATACCGAAGCCATGGCACCAAGCGACGAGATCGTCCGGCGAAAACAGCGCCAAGGCGCGCGCCATCAGATTTTCGGCTGCGCCGTATTTCTTGAGAAACTGCGGCACCGGTTCGCTATGGGTGAGATTGAGGCCACCGCGACCCGCCATGAGGAATTTGCGCCCCAGGCTCGGCTTATGATCGAAAACCGTGACGGCATGACCCGCTTCCGCCAGCAGCTCGGCAGCGCGCAATCCGGCAGGTCCTCCGCCAATGGCAGCGATTTGGGGCACGGTCTCAACCACTCAGGTATCGTCGCAAGCTGTATGGCGTGAAGCGGGATGCGAAACAATCGCCACGGCTTTGTGAACCGCGCCTTTCTTGACGGATGGGCGAGCGGGGACTAATCCGCTCGCATAACGTGGAGCTTGGATGCTGGAGATTGTCGCAAGTCGCTGACTGTCCGCAAAATTGCGGATGATGTGCAGCGGCCCAAACCGTGATCAGCCTTGCTGATCATGGCGGGATGGATTGCGGCTGAACGGCGCCTGCGAATAGCGGGCCGTGCCGCATTCTTCAAAACAATCTCATGCTCACACGAGTACACATCCATGTCTCTTGAAAACGCTTACGCGATCGTCTTCGCTGGCACGCCCCGCCAAGGGCCTGGCAGCGAAGCTTCCACCCGCAAAGCCTTGTCCTTGTTGCCGCCCTTTCCGGATACCGGAACGGTGCTCGATCTCGGCTGCGGTACCGGGGCCTCGACTTTGGTTCTGGCCAAGGTGCTGAACCGCCAAATCTTCGCTTCCGACGTCAATGAAGCTTCACTTGAAGTCTTGAAGCAGAAAGCAGAGGCGGCGGGGTCCCGCATTTCCACCGCCATCGCTTCGGCAGATGCCACCGGCCAAGCGCCGGAGAGCACCGCCTTGATCTGGTGCGAAGGCGCCATCTTCACCGTCGGCGTGGAGAAGGCGTTGCGGCATTGGCATCCCATCCTCAAACAAGGTGGCGTCGTGGCCTTCACCGAACTCACCTGGTTCGGAAAGGAGCGGCCCAAAGAAGCGGATGACTTCTTCCAAAGCTGTTATCCGCCGATGACCGATGCCGCGAGCCTGTTGTCGCTGTGCCTTGGTTGCGGTTACCGGCTGGAAGCCATGTTCGCTTTGCCTCAAGCCGATTGGTGGGACGAGTATTATGCCGGACTTATCCCAGCGCTCGAACGCCATCGCGGCAACAGCGATCCCGACATCCAACGCGTGATCGCCATCGGCGATCGTGAGGTGGAAATCTTCCGGCGCTTTGGCGCGTATTACGGGTATTCCTTCGTCATCCTCAGCAAAGCCTAATCAGTATGGGCGCTCCCGCAACGGAGCGCCCAAACCTAGACTTTGGTCGCGCTTCTCCTCACGCAACTGCTACTGGCAGGAGGCAGTGGATCGCTTATTCTGCCGCCAACAACAACAATATCGGGGACGGAAGGATGCGCGCCTCTTGGCTTGTGGCGGCGCTGCTGGCGGGAGCACCGGCGGCTGCCCATGATTTCGGTCTGTTCGAAAACCACGGCGATGTGGGAAGCGTCACCCCGCCCGGCACCGCCGTGTATGATAAATCAGACGGCAGCTATACGCTGACGGCAGCAGGTGCCAATCTCTGGGGCAAAGAGGACGCCTTTCATTTCCTCTGGAAGAAGATGTCCGGCGATTTCGCGCTGACTGCCGATATCAGCTTTCCGCCGAAGATTTACGGGCATGAGCCCAATCCGCATCGCAAAGCCTTGTTGATGATCCGCCAGGATCTTTCGCCGGGCAGCGTCTATGCCGATGTGGCGCCGCATGGTGTGGGACTGACAGCACTGCAATACCGCCCCGAAAAAGACGGCAACACCCACGACATCGAACTCAATATCGTTTTTCCCAAAACCGTGCGGCTGGAAAAACGCGGCGATGTTCTGACCATGTATGTGAGCGAGCATGGTGAGGCGCTGCATCAGGTGGGTGCCACGACCAAGCTGCATTTCGAGGGACCGTTTTATGTCGGGCTGGGGCTGACCTCGCATGATGCGGAGACCACCGACAAGGTGGTGTTCAGCCATGTACGGCTGGAGGCGCCAGCGGCGCAGAGCGGCAAAGCCGTCACCTGGTCGACCCTCAATCTGATCAAGATCGATGAAGGCGCGCCGACGGCCACGATCATCGAACACAAAGCCGGCATCTATGAATCGCCCAATGTGGCGCCGGACATGAAATCGGTGCTGATCAACGAAGACGGCCGCTTCTTCCGCATTCCATTGAAAGACCCGCTGGCAGGCGGCGCACGCCAGGCCTTCTCCACCAGCGAAGCCAGCGGCTGCTGGGGCGAACACGGCTTTTCACCGGATGGCAAATGGTATGCGGTGAGCTGCAAAGCCCCGGGTGAGAGCGGTCCCGATGTTCATATCGTGCCCAGCGATGGCGGCGCGGCACGACGGCTGACGCATCAGCCGATCTCGTTCTTTCATGGCTGGTCGCCGGATGGCAGCAGCATCGTCTTCACCAGCATCAAAGACGGGCATGAGGACATCTATACCATCCCCGTGGTGGGCGGCACACCGAAACGGCTGACCCAAGACGGGCTCAATGACGGCGGCGAATTCACGCCGGACGGCCAGTACCTCTATTTCAATTCCAACCGCAGCGGCGCGATGCAAATCTGGCGCATGCATCCGGATGGCAGCGGCCTGGAACAAGTCACCAAAGATGGTTTCGACGATTGGTATCCGCATATCTCGCCGGATGGGAAATGGCTGGTGATGCTGAGCTACAAACAAGGCGAAGCGACCGCGAGCCATCCCATGAACAAAGAAGTGGCCCTGCGGCTGATGTCGTTGCGCGATGGCTCCATCCGCGTGCTGCACCGGCTGACCGGCGGCCAAGGCACACTCGATTCGCCTTGCTGGTCACCGGATTCGAAACTCGTCGGCTTTGTCAGTTATCAAGATATCGCGGAGGACAACAAATGATGCGCGCAGCGCTTCTGGCCGCAACCACCTTGGCCGCCTTCGCTGCCGCAAGCGCAGCGCCAGTACGGCCCGCCATTACCGGGGTCTCGCATCTCAGTGTCTATTCCGCCGACATGGCGAAATCGGAGGCTTTTTATACGCATCATCTTGGTGCGGTGAAACGGCCCGATCCTGAAGATGCCAAAGGGGTGCGCTATTACTTCAATGCGCGGCAATTCGTGGAAGTGCTGCCGCTGCCGAAAGACGCAGGCATCAACCGCATGGATCACGGCGCCTTCGACACGGCTGACGCAGAGGGGCTGCGCAAATATCTCGCTGCCGCCAAGATCGCCGTGCCGAAGAAGGTGACGGCGGGCAGCGACGGCAGCAAATGGTTCCGCGTCAAGGACCCGGAAGGCAATACCATCGAATTCATCGAGCCGCCGAAAACGCTGCCGGAGATTCCCGCGGTGAGCCCCTCCAACCGCATCATCCATTTCGGCATGATCGTGCATAGCCAAGCCGCGGAAGACCCGTTCTATCGCAATTTGCTCGGCTTCAAGCCCTATTGGTTCGGCGGCATGACGGCGGAAAATCCGACCTGGATTTCCCAACAAGTGCCGGATGGCACCGAATGGGTGGAATACATGATCGTGTCAGGACCGCAGAAAACCGGCATTCCCGCCGACATGCCGCAATCGACCGCGGGTGTGCTCAACCATTTTGCGCTCGGCGTCGGCAATATGGAAAAGACCGTGACCCTGCTGACCGATGGCGAACGGGTTTCGGAAAAGAACGATGGGCCGAAGATCGGGCGCGACGGCAAGTGGCAATTCAACATGTATGACCCGGACGGCACCCGGGCGGAATTCATGGAATTCCATGCCGCGACCAAGCCCTGCTGCTCACCCTTCACCGCCAGCGATCCGAGCGAGTGAGCACGGCGCCAGGCACGAACATTTTTGACCAGACCTCCCCACGTCATAGAAGCGTCGCCAATATTTGTTTGCTTCGCATTTCAATTCAGGACTGGGGAACAACATGAAATTTTATGCCGTCTGTGCCGCTGCCGCCGCGACGCTTCTTGCCGTTACGGGGGCTTCTCTGGCTGCGGATTCCTGCCCGGGCCAGGTAGCCACGGTGCGCATCTCCAAACTCATCGGCACACTCGATGGATTCAACAAGGCGGTGCAGGATCATCAGGCTTGGTACAAATCCCATGGCGACAACACCTATGTGGTGGTGGTGCCGCCCGCCGGGCCGACGCCGGACAAGATCATTAGCCTGACCATTCATCCCGATCCGGCGACGCAAATGCCGAAGCCGGACGGCGACTACAAAGCCTTTGTCAAAGAATACAGCGAGAATTCGGAGATCCTGCTCTCCGGCACCGCGTGCCTGACCGACGAAGAAGCCAAGGCGAAAAAGCAGAACTGATGCAACGCCGGCGGGCGGTGGTGAAACAGCTCTCGAGCCTGCTTCCCTCCGCCTGAACGCGATTTATTTCGCCCACTGCGCCAGCCAGTCGGCGACGCCTTGCGGCGTCATATGACGGGCATCGGAGAGGGCTGAGATTTTGCCTTCGTTGACGAATTTGCCGTCCGGCTCGGCGATGATCACCGAGGGCACGCCTTCCAGCCGCTTAGTGATGCCGAAGCGGGCGGGGATCTGCAGGTTCTTGTCGAAGCGGCCGACATCCACCGCAACAAACTCAAAGTGCGAAGCGATGAACGGCTTCATTTCTTTCAACTGCATGATGTTGGCGAGCACGATGCAGTCGCCGCACCAGTTGCCGCCCAGATCGATAAGGACGCGCTTGCCGCTTTTCTTGGCGCGGGCAAAAGCGGCATCAACAGCAGCAATGGCGTCCGCCTTCTCGTCATAAGGCGCGCGCACGACCACCGGCAGGTCCTTCATATCGCTGACCGAAACGCGCGGCGCCTCGGCCGCCAGACCAGCCATGGTGACGGTCACGAAAGTCAACGCCGCTGCCGCCAAAACCCGTTTCATGAACGCCGATCCTTGAGTTCGTTTGTCGAGAATAGCGAGATTACTCACCCCGCCCGGCTTGCCAACAAAAATGTGCCAACAAAAATGTGAATGCCCGCGGAAAAGGCCTGCTATAAAAAAGCGCCTGCCAACCTAGAGGCTTTCCTGATGCGCCGACTCGCCTTTTTTACGGCTCTGGCCGTGACCACCGCCCTCGTCCCTGCCGTGGCAGCCGACAAACCGGTACCGCCTGCCTACACTTGGGATTTGAGCGACCTTTATCCTTCGGCGGAAGCCTGGACGGCGGCCCAGACCAAGACAAAAGCCGATGTCGCCAAGCTCGACAGCTATAAGGACACGATCGGCAAAAGCGCCAAAGACATGCTGGCCGCTTTGAGCGCGATTAGCGCCGCCCACAAAGAGGTCGACCGGCTTTCGGTTTATGCTTCGCTCAAAGGCGACGAGGATGTGCGCGTTGCCAAGAATCAGGAGCGCGTGCAACTCGCCCAGGCGCTGGCCGCCAATCTCGGCGAAAAGACCGCGTGGCTAACGCCGACCATTCTGGCCATCGGGGCTGAGAAAGTCGCCAGCTTCGAGAAACAATCACCGGAGCTGAAGTCCCGCTTCGGTTTCACGCTGGACAATATCCTGCGTTCCGCCCCGCATACCCTGACGCCGGAAGCCGAACAGGTGATGGCCTCGGTGTCGAATGTGCTGGCCCAGCCCGACACCATTTACAGCCAGCTTTCCAATGGCGAGCTGCCCTTCCCCTCGGCGGTGTTGAGCGACGGCACCAAGGTGGAGCGGCTGGATCAGGCGCATTACGCCAAATACCGCCAGTCAGCGAACCGCGAAGACCGCAAGATCGTGTTCGACACCTTCTGGGGCGCCTGGAAGAAATATGAAGGCACCTTCGGCGCGACGCTGAACACGCAAGTGCTGGCGGAAGAATTCGATGCCAAAGTGCGAAAATTCCCCAACGCGCTGAGCGATGCGCTGTTCACCGACGCCATGCCGGAAGCGGTCTATCGCCAGCTTGTGGCCCAGGCCAATGCCGGACTGCCGACGCTCTATCGTTATCTGAAGCTGCGCAAGAAGCTGCTCGGCATCCAAGGCGAGCTTGGCTATCACGACATGTATCCGGCCATGTTCGAGCTGAAGAACACGCCAAAATTCACAGTGGAAGAATCCGAGAAGATCGGGCTCACCGTCACCGCCGCTTATGGTCCAGAATACACCAATCTCCTGAAGAAAGGCTTCTCTTCGCGCTGGATGGATGTGCTGCCGCGCCAAGGCAAGGCGTCGGGCGCTTATATGAACGGCTCGGCCTATGACGTGCATCCTTATCTCTTGCTGAACCACAACGACGATTACCAGTCGCTGTCGACCCTGGTGCACGAATGGGGTCATGCCGTGCATACCATGCTGACGCATGAGAACCAGCCTTACGAGAAGTCGAACTACTCGACCTTCACGGCGGAAACGGCCTCCATCGGCAACGAGATGCTGCTCAACGATTATATGGTCGCCCATGCCAAGACCAAGGAAGAGAAGCTCTATTATCTTGGCGAAGGTCTCGAGCTGATCCGCACCACCTTCTTCCGCCAGACCATGTTCGGCGAATTCCAATTGGCCATTCATGAAGAAGTGGAGAAAGGCAATGCTCTGACCGGAGCGCGGCTTACCGAAATCTATTGCGGCCTGCTCAAGCATTATTACGGCGAGAAGGAAGGCATCACCAAGATCGATCCCAATTACTGCATCGAATGGGCCTTTATCCCGCACTTCTATTACGGCTTCTATGTCTATCAGTACGCCACCTCGATGGCGGGCGCCGCCGCGCTGACCAAAGACATCAGTGCCGGCAAACCCGGAGCACAAGACCGCTTGATCAATCTGCTGAAGGCGGGCGGCTCGGATTATCCTTATGAGATCTATAAGAAAGCGGGTCTCGATATGGCGACTCCGGCGCCCTATCAGGCGCTGATCGCCCGCATGAATCATCTGATGGATCAGATCGACGAGCTGGAAAAGAAGAAATAAGATCCGCGATCATCCGCGATAACAAAAAAGCCGGAGGAGCGATCCTCCGGCTTTCCTTTTTGGTGCGCCCAACAATGAGGCTATTTCAGTTCCCAGGTGATCGAGACGTTGGCTGACAAGGTTTCTTCGCCAGCAGCAACCGGCGCGGGCGCCGCCGCGAATTCCGCTTTCATCATGGTGCGATAGAGCGGGCGCGGCGTATAGCTGCCACCCTCTTGGATCGAGAGAATGGGCCCGAGGCTGAGACCGGCCGCTTTGGCAATGGTCTGCGCCCGATCGAAGGCATCCTTCACCGCATCGGCGCGCGCCTCTGAAAGCAGCGGCTTGGGATCGTGGATAGAAAAGCTGATGGCGCCCATCTGATTGGCGCCAGAGGCGACCAAGGCATCGAGCACCGGACCCGCCTTGTCGATCCCCACCGTTACCGAGACATTGTTGGAGACTTCATAGCCGGTGATCTTCTGGCGGCAGGCCGCATTCGGTTTGCAGACATCGTATTGCGGCGACACCGAAAGGTTCGAAGTCTGGATCGCCTTATCCGGCACGCCCTGGCGCTTGAGGGTGGCCAAAACCGCATTCATAGCCCGGGAATTCGCGGCCAGAGCCTCGCGCGCCGAGGCTCCTTGCGCCACCACCCCGGCCGAGAAATTGGCTTCATCGGGCACAGCCTTGGCCGTCCCCTGGCCGGTGACCGTGAGGGTGCGCGGTATAGGGTTACCCGGATCAGCCGCCAGAGCCGCCGTCCCCAAAAAAAATGCCGTGCAAGCAATGACAAAAGCCGTCGATTTGGTCATGTTCGCTTTCCTTTTCCCTCAACCAACGCCCGAGGCGGGCGGCGGCAAGGCAGCAGATGGAGTTTCTCCGCTGGAGCCTGTATGGGAGATGAACCCGCGGATGCCTCGTGAAATTTTCCGGGGCCATTTTGGGGGCCTGTAGCTCAGTTGGTTAGAGCTGACCGCTCATAACGGTCTGGTCGCAGGTTCGAGTCCTGCCGGGCCCACCAATGCCATGTTGAGGCGCTGGCTGGCTGTGTCAGCTAGTTTAAGCATTCCGACAGATGGGGCGGGTTCCAAGCACGGCGTCACCGCCCTGGAACTAAGTTATGGTTCGGTGTGCTGCCCCAATTGACTTAGTGTGCCGGGCAAACATGTCACCGGCGCGTGAAATCGACTCGCCCCCAGCCAACGAGCTTGACTGAGAACGAAACGTGTCCATTAATCATTACCTACAGCGGAATATGCACAAGACGCTGCACCAGGGGCCCCGATCTACTCTCGACCGTGCCTAAGGCATGGCCTTTAGTGCGATCGGATTGCTAGCGAGACGCATATGGCACTGACGACATTGGAACTTTGCGCCGGAGCGGGCGGGCAAGCGATCGGACTTGAAGCTGCGGGGTATTCACATCGGGCTGTGGTGGAGATCGAGCCTAATTTCTGCGAGACGCTTCGCACAAACCGGCCGCAGTGGACGGTAATCAACGAGGACATAAACAAACTCGACGGCACTAAGTTTGAAGGAATTGACCTTTTGGCTGCGGGCCTCCCCTGTCCGCCCTTTTCAGTGGCAGGAAAACAGCTCGGCGAAAAAGATGAGCGAAACCTTTTCCCGGCAGCACTGCGGATCATTGAGCAGGCTAAACCTCGGGCGGTGATGATTGAAAACGTCCGGGGTTTCCTTGATGCGGTGTTTCTCGACTACCGCGAGGGCCTGCGGGACCGCCTCTATGAACTCGGCTATATCACCGCGTGGCGGCTGCTCAATGCCTCTGACTTTGGCGTGCCTCAGCTCCGTCCTAGGGTCGTGATCGTGGCCTTGAAGCGCGAATACTTTGATAATTTCGACTGGCCGCAAATCGCCTCGCATAACCCGCCGACGGTCGGTGAGACCCTTCATAAGATGATGGCATCGCGCGGCTGGAAGGGTGCCAACCGCTGGAAGACGAAGGCAGATGACATTGCCCCTACCATCGTAGGCGGCTCCAAGAAACATGGCGGCCCCGATCTGGGACCGACACGGGCAAAGCGCGCCTGGGCATCGCTCGGTGTTGACGGCCTGGGCATTGCGGACCAGCCGCCTTCGGCCGATGAGCCCGTGGACCTGATGCCCCGCCTCACGGTGCCCATGGTGGCTTTGATCCAAGGCTTTCCGTCCGATTGGCAATTCCATGGCCGCAAGACGGCTGCTTACCGGCAAGTCGGCAATGCATTCCCGCCGCCGGTTGCGAAGGCTGTCGCGCTCCAGATCAAAAAGGCGCTGTCGGCCAAGCGTTTGATCCGGGTTGCGGCCTAGCTGCAACACCAGCGGACTCGATTAAACGGGGCGACTCACGGCAGGGTTGCTCCATGCGCGGCATCCCTCCATCCCAAATCGCACCCGGCCATCCTGATTACGCGGAACTCAACACCATCAGGGGCGAGATCGTTAGCCGCGTGGGCCCCATAGAGGATGTTCGCGCGCGCTTTCCTGCACTCGCCAGAGACGCCGTCGATTTTGTCCTCGACCCGGTAAGAACTGCCAGGACGACAATCCGGGAACTGGACAATGTTGAAAAGACGTTCATTGGTCTGAAGCTGGAGCATTTTGTCCGGGACATGCTCGATGTTCCCAAAGGGCTCCGCGATCTTGAAATCTGCGGCAAGGACGTGGACATCAAAAACACGGTCGGTGGTAACTGGTCCATCCCTCAGGAGACCTACCGGAACGCCGAAGCCTGCCTTCTTATGGCGATAGACGAAGAGAAGCGCACCTGCTTCCTCGGCCTCATCATCGCCAAACTGGAAAACCTTCACGGAGGTCAGGGCAATCGTGACACGAAGCGCGGCGTATCCGATAAGGGGTTCCGGCAAATCCTTTGGCTCTTGAATGACGAGCCTTTTCCAGGCAGCAAGTTTACCGGCCTCAACATGGATCGTTTCCGGGAGCTGCGGAAAGAGCTGGCAGGGAGCGAAAGGGCCGCCCAATTTTTCCGGGAGAACTTGGGCCGGGTCATTCATCGCGATGTCGCCCAGGCGCTGCTCTTCGACCAGTACGACTATATGAAAAGACTGCGCGCGAACGGCGGCGCGCCAGATACGCTATGCCACGAGGGCATCGCAATCCTCATTGGCACCTATCGTAAAGACCGGACCCTTGCACAGCAGCTCGGCTTCCCCACGCTTAAGAGCGATGAGATCGTCGGCGTCGCCCCCCGCACCGAGGATGAGCGGGCTGCAATGCGGAGAGCCAACGTTATAGTCTGACGGGTATGGATAAGCTGACGCCAGAGCGGCGCTCGCAAAATATGCGGCAGATTAAGAGCAAGGGCACAAAGCCCGAAATGCTGGTGCGCAGCCTCGTCCATCGGCTTGGCTACCGTTACCGACTGCATAAAAAAGACTTACCCGGAAAGCCCGACTTAGTATTTGGACCGAGGCACAAGGTCATCTTTGTCCATGGTTGCTTCTGGCACGTGCACGAAGGCTGCATCGACGGGCGCTCCCCGAAATCAAACCGAGGATATTGGGGCCCGAAGCTTGCGCGAAACATAGAGCGCGACAAGTCAAATATCTCCTCCCTGAAGAATATGGGCTGGGAGGTACTAGTGATCTGGGAATGCGAAGCAAGCAACGAGAAAGCACTCGCTTTGCAATTGCGGCGGTTTCTTCGATAGGAGGCCACTGCCTCCCAGGGATGCCACAGGTGGCCGGGAAGTCAGCGCTCCTTTGTCTCCGAAATCCAGATATTCGCAGCAAGGCCAGCCCCTGAGCAGGGAAGGCCAACCCGGCAAGGAGTGGCTTGAAGGCGGCAGAAATTGCCGCCCGGCGCACCGCATACGCTCGTAACTCACTGAAATCACACGGCCTACAACTGGCACGGGCCCTGCTACGGGTTGTTCCGGAGCACGGCGCCTTGCTGCTGAGGGACGACAGCGAGGCTTTTTGGATCGTCTCGCGTTTGCCCCGAAGGGAAGGAGGCGGCGCGAGGGGGGAATGTGGTTATGAGCTCGTCTGTGTCTTACGTTTCTGCTGCCGGTTTGACACCGGCTCAGATCGCTACGCTTTCGACGACCCAAATCGAAGCCTTCACGCTTACTGACATCGAAGAGCTCACGACCACGCAGATCGCGGCCATGTCCACCGCTCAGGTGGCGAGCCTGCTGACGACCCAGATGGCCGTCATTTCCACCAACCAGATCACCGCCTTCAGCGCTTCGCAGATGTCGGTGCTGATCAGCGCCCAGATCGACGCCCTTGGTAACGACGAAATCGCCGCCCTCAGCACCACCCAGATCGTCACCTTCACCCCTGCGGAGCTGGGCGCCCTGACGGACGCGCAATTTGCCAGTCTTTCCGCCACACAGCTCGGCGCTCTCTCCACCAGCCAGATCCGCGGCCTCACCACCACCGAACTCGGCGAATTGACCTCGACCCAGATCGCCGGCTTTTCCGCCACGCAGCTTTCCGTCCTGACCGTCGCCCAGGTGCAGTCGCTCAGCACCAGCGTCATCGCCGCCTTGACCACGACGCAGGCCGCAGCCCTGACCTCGGGCCAGATCTCGTCGATGTACGACACCCAGATCGCGGCTTTGTCAGCCACCCAATTGGCGGTGATGACCTCCACCCAGCTAGGCGCCATCGGCTCGACTCAGTTCGCCACCTTGACCGCAACCGAGCTGGCCGGGCTGACCACCACCCAACTGCAGAAAATCAGCTCTTCCGATCTGGCGGCACTTTCGAGCAATCAGGTCAGCGCTTTGACCACCGACCAGCTGTCCTCTCTCACGACCACTCAGCTCAAAGGCCTTGGGGCTGACGATATCGGGGCGTTGACGACCACCCAGCTTGCCGTCTTCTCCAGCAGTCAGATCGGCGGCCTGACCGCGACCGCCGTTACAGGCTTCAGCGAAACCGATATCACCGCGCTTTCCCTGACCCAGCTGTCGGGTTTGGCGCAATCCCAGATCGCGGTCCTTACCGAAACCCAGATCGATGGGCTGTCCGCCAGCCAGATCGCCTCGCTTAACACTACCCAGATCAAGAGCCTGACGACCACCGATGTGGCCTCGCTGTCGTCCGATCAGTTCGCGGCACTGACCACGCAACAATTCCAGGCGCTGACCACCAATCAGCTGCGCGCCCTTACCGACGATCAGTTCCAGGGCTTGACGGCCACCCAGCTCGCCACCCTCACCGCCAATCAGATCGGTGGCTTGACCACCACCCAGATCGAAGGTTTGACCACGACGCGGCTGGCCCAGCTCACCACCACCCAGCTAAGCGGACTGACCTCGACACAAATCAGCGCGATGGACACGGCGCAGATTGCCGCTCTGACCTCCACCCAGCTCGCCTCACTTTCGACCACGCAGGTCAAGGGCCTGGACGACGCCGATATCAGCGTTCTGACCGCCACCCAATTGGCCGTCCTTTCTTCCAAACAGATTTCGGCTTTGACCTTGACCGCGATCAGCGGTCTGACCACCAGCGAGGTCTCTGCGCTCACCACCACCCAGACCAAGGGGCTCACGGCGTCGCAGCTTGGCTATTTCTCCGCCGATCAGCTCGGCGCCTTGACGGCCGCCCAAACGGCCGCCCTCTCCACAACGCAGCTTGTCCAGCTCAGCTCCACCGATATCGGCTCGCTGACCACCACTGATATCGAGGCACTGACCACCACACAGTTGAAAACCTTGACCTCGGTTCAGGTTTCCGGGCTGAACGAAAGCCAGATCGCCAGCCTCAGCCTGACGCAGCTGGCATCGCTGACGTCGACGGGGCTCAGCGGCTTGAGCAGCGCTCAGGCCGCCGGATTGACGACGACGCAAATCGCGAATCTGACGACGGCGCAAATCGTCGGCCTGACTTCTACCGCCGTCGGCTCCCTCAACTCGGTTCAGCTCAGCGCGCTGACTGCCACACAACTCGCCACGCTGACCACCACACAGATCAGGGGCCTTTCAGCCGACGATGTCGCCGGCCTTACCGCCACGCAACTTGCCGCGTTGAACTCCAAACAGCTCTCCGCCTTTACCTCATCGGCCTTCGCCGGACTGAGCGACACACAGATCGAGAGCCTCACCACCACGCAGCTGGTCGGGCTCACTTCCACGGATATCAACGATTTCACCGCCGACCAGATCGCCGCTCTGACCACCACACAGATCGCCAAATTGACCGGCACGCAGATAACCGGTTTCAGCTCGACCGATCTCAACGCTCTGACCGCGACGGAACTCGCCACCTTGTCGCGCACGCAGATCAGCCAGCTTACCTACACCCAGATCAACGGCCTCACCGGTTCCCAGCTCCAAGCGCTGACGACAACCCAGCTCTCCGGCATCACTGCCACGGCGATGAGCGGTCTCACCACGACCGTGATCGCCGCCCTGACCACCAGCCAGGTCTCATCGCTGTCCGCAGCCCAGCTCCGCAGCCTTACCAGGACGGAAGTTGGCGCCCTCTCGACGGCTCAAATCGAGGCCCTCAGCGCCACGCAGCTATCCTATCTGTCGTCCACCCAAATCTACGGATTGACGGACGATGACGTTGCCGCCTTGAGCCCGGCACAGCTAGCGATCCTCAGCCAGTCGCAGATGAGCGGCTTGTCGACCACTGGCCTTGATGGACTCGACACGACCCAGGTTGCGGCCCTCACCACCACCCAGATTCGCGGCCTCAACGCCACCCAGATCGCCTCGCTTTCGGCCGATCAGATCGCCAGTCTTTCCGCCACCCAGCTCGCCGCCATGACGACGACCCAGCTGCGCGGCATGACGAGTTCGGAAATCAACGAGCTTTCGACGACGCAATTCGCAGCCTTGTCGACGGTGCAATTGGCCGCCCTGACGACCACCCAGACCGCCGCCATGGCCGATACCGAAATCGCTCTCTTGGATGCGACCCGCATTGCGGCGCTTTCGACCACCTCCATCGCGGCCCTCACCACGACCCAGCTCGACGGCGTGTCGGCGACACAGCTCAATCAGCTTTCGGCTGCCCAATGGCGCGCCCTGACCGGCACCCAAGTCGCCTCGCTGGACACCGCACAAATCAGCGCTTTGACCACCACCCAGCTGTCACGGCTGACCACCACGCAAGCGGCGGCGCTGACCAGCGATGATGTGGCGGCGCTTTCGGCGACCCAGCTGGCGGCTCTTGCCACCACGCAGATCGCCGCCATGACCCGCACAGCAGTGGGCGGCCTCACCACCACCCAGCTCGCCGGATTGACCACCAGCCAAGCCGCCGCCTTGACCGCGACGCAGGTATCCGGCCTCGCCGACACGCAGATCGCCGGCCTTTCCACCACCCAGCTCGCCACTCTGAGCGCCACCGAGATGGCAGTCCTTTCCGCCACTCAGCTGGCCGCGCTGACCTCGGCGCAGATCAGTTCGCTCACCACCACCCAGCTTCGCGGTTTGACGGCCGCCCAGATCGGCACGCTGGCTACCACTCAGGTCACCGCCCTCAGCCAGACGCAGATCACGGCCATGACGACGACACAGCTCGCCGGCCTGACCTCTGCCGACATCAATGCGTTGAGCACGACGCAACTGTCCTTGTTGAGCGCCGCCCAGATCGGCAGCTTGTCGAAGACCGGGATTACCGGCCTTACCCAGACCCAAATCGGGGCGCTGACCACCACCCAGGCGACGGGGCTGACGGCGACACAGTTCACCGCCATGGCCGATACCCAGATCGCCGCCCTCAGCACCGCGCAATTCGCGACCTTGACCAGCTCCGAACTGGCCGCCTTGAACGCGACCCAGCTGGCAGCGTTGTCGGATACGCAGATGGCCGCGCTGACCACCACCCAGATCGGCGGGCTGTCGAGCACGGGCCTTTCCGGCTTGAGCCAGACGCAAATCTCGGCGCTGACCACCAAACAAGTGGCTGCCTTGTCGAGCACACAGCTCAGCGGCCTGACCGCCGATGAGATCGATGCGCTCACCACCACCCAGCTCAAGGCCTTGAGTTCCACCCAGATCGCCGGTCTCAGCAGCAAAGCCATTGCGGCGCTTTCGGCAGATCAGCTCTCGAGCCTTACCACCAGCCAAATCGCCGGCTTGCGCTCGACCCAGATTGCGGCACTCACCTCCACACAAGCCAGCGCTCTGACCACCACCCAAATCGCGGCGCTCGGCACCACGCAGATCAGTGCCTTGACCGCCACCGATGTGGCGGCTTTGAGCTCGACCCAGTTGTCGGCCCTGTCTTCAACCCAGGCCGCAGCCTTGACGGCCACCGAAGTCTCCGCCTTGACTGCGACACAGCTCTCTGGCCTGACTTCGAGTCAAATTGCCGCCTTCACCGCTACCGAAATCGGGGCGCTGACGACCGATCAGATCGACAGCCTGTCAGCAAGCCAAATTACGCTGCTGACGACGACGCAGGTGAAGGGCCTCACCGCCACCCAGATTGCCTCGCTCGACCAGACGCAGATCGCGGCCATGACCGTGACGCAGCTCGGCGTCCTGGCGGCAACCCAGATTGCGGGTCTCACCGCTGACGATGCCGCCGCCCTCTCAACGGCCCAGTTGAGCTCGCTCAATGCTACGCAGATTGCAGGCTTGAGCACCACCGCCATCGGCGGCTTGACCAAATCGCAGATCGCCACGCTATCGACGACGCAGATCGGCGGCCTTTCGGCAACGCAGATGGCGGCCTTGACCGATACCCAGGTGCAGGCGCTGACCACCACACAGCTCGCCAATCTCAACACCACGCAAATTGCCAAGCTTTCGTCCAGCGATATCGCCGCTTTGACCACGACGCAGCTGGCGGCTCTTGCCACCACGCAGATGGCGGCTCTCTCCACCACGCAGATTGGAGCTCTGGCCGATACCCAGCTGGCGGCCATCGGAACCGCCCAGATGGCGGCGCTGACCTCCACCCAGCTTGCCGGGCTGACGACCACGCAGATCGCCCAGCTCTCATCCGCGCAAGTCGCCGCCCTGACCACCACGCAGATCAGGGGGCTGACGGCGGCGGAGATCGGCGCCCTCAAATCGACCCAGATTGCCGCCTTGGCAACCAGCCAGATCAGCACCCTCACCACCACGCAGATCGCCGGTCTCACCGCGGACGAAGTGAGCAATCTCTCGGCAACCCAGCTTGCCGCCCTGAGCGATGCGCAAGTCTCTGCCTTCTCGACCGACGCCCTCAGCGGCCTGTCGGCTGATCAGATGGCCAGCTTCACCACGACGCAACTGGGCGGACTCAGCGCAAGCCAAATCGGCAGCCTGGCCAATACCCAGCTGCAAGCGCTGACCACCACCGAATTGGCGGCGCTGTCGACGGCACAGATCAAAGGTCTTACCGCGCAGCAGGTGGCGTCCTTGACCGCCACGCAAATGGCGTCTCTCAGCGCCACACAGCTCGGCGCGATGATCGCGACCGGACTGGCCGGCTTCACCCAGACCGAGCTGCAAGCGCTGACGGCAACACAGCTGGCCGCGCTCACCACCACGCAAATGGGCGCGCTGTCCGCGCTGCAGCTTGAAGCTCTGAACAGCACCCAGATCGCCTCTCTCACCACGACCCAGCTCAGCGGGCTTTCCTCCGCGCAGATGGCGGCGTTCGATACCACCCAGATCGCAGCGCTGACCACGACGCAATTGTCGTCTCTGTCGGCCTCGCAGCTGGCAGGTCTCAATGATGACGATGTGGCGGCGCTTTCGAACAATCAAATCGCCACCCTCACTTCGACCCAGCTGGCCGGGCTTTCGACCACCGCGATCAGCGGCCTTACCGCGAGCGAACTGGCGGCACTTACCACCACGCAGCTGCGCGGCTTCACCGCAACCCAGATCGGCGCCTTGACCAGCAATCAGGTGCAGTCGCTCTCCACCACCGATATCGCCAATCTCACCACCACCCAGATCGGCGGCATCAGTGCCACCGGCATCGGCGCCTTGACCGCCGACCAGATGGCGGCGTTTAGCACCAGCCAGATCGCTGCTTTGACCGCGACCGAGGTCGCCGGTCTCAGCACGGCGCAGTTCGCCGCCCTCGGTGCCGATCAGCTGAGCGCTTTAACGGCCACCGAAATCGGCGCGCTGACTGATGCCCAGCTCGGCGTCTTATCCGCCAGCCAGCTCGCCAGCCTCAACATCACACAGATCAAAGGGCTTTCCGCCGCGCAGATCGGTTCGCTCAGCACCACCCAGCTCGCCGGCCTGACCACGACGCAGATCGGCGCTCTCACCACGGCGCAAATGCAAGGCGTGACCGCGACCGAAGCCGCCGCATTCAACGCCAGCCAGCTTGCGGCTTTGAGCTCAACGCAGCTGGCCGCGCTTACCACCACGGCCATCGCAGGACTGACGACGAGCGAAATCACGACCCTCACCGGCACGCAATTGGCCGGGCTCACCGCCAATGAAATGGGCGCCTTGCAGGATACGCAGGTTGCCGCCCTGACCACGACGCAAATCTCCGGCCTCAGCACGACGCAGCTCACCGGCTTCGGCGATACCCAGATCGATGCTTTGACCACCACCCAGCTCGCCGCGCTGTCGACCCGCCAGATCGCGTCCCTCAACGCCGGTTCGCTCGATCAGCTAACATCCACCGAGCTGGTCGCCTTGACCACCACCCAGCTCGCCTCGCTGACCGCCACGCAGATCGCAGCTCTCAGCCAGGATCAGGTGAAGGTGCTGACGGCGGCCCAGCTTGCGGCACTGAAAACCAGCCAGATTGCGGCCCTGACCGCAACGGCCGCATCGGCCCTAACCACCACTCAGCTCGACAGCCTGGCAACGACGCAAATTGCGGCCTTGTCCGCCTCGGCCATCGCCGGTCTCACCGAATCGCAGATTGCCGGTCTCGATGCAACGCATCTTGGCGCCTTGACCACCACCCAGATTGCCTCGCTTTCCACCACCCAAGCGGCGGCCCTCACCACCACCGAATTGGGCGAGCTTTCCAGCACCCAGCTGAAAGCCTTCAATGCCACAGCGATTTCGGGCCTCAACACCACCCAGCTCGCCGCGCTGACGACATCGCAATTGCAGCAGTTGACGGCGACGGAAGTCACCGGCCTGACTGCGAACCAGCTCTCGTCCTTGTCGAGCAGCCAGCTCGCAGCGCTGACCACCACCCAGATCTCGGCACTCTCGACCACGGCGCTTTCCGGGCTCAGCGTCAGCGAAATGGCGGCGCTGGCTTCGACGCAGCTTTCGGCCTTGAGTGCGGATCAGTTCGGCGCCTTGAGCGATGTGCAAATCGCTGCGCTTTCATCGACCGCGCTTGCCAGCCTGACCACGACGCAAGTCGCCGGCTTGTCCGCCACCGCGCTTGAAGGTCTTTCCGCCGACAAGCTCAGCGCGCTCAGCACCAGCCAAATCCGCGCCTTGACCGAAAGCCAGATGGAAGCGCTGGAAAGCACGCAAATCGCGGCTCTCACCACCAGCCAGATCGCCTCCCTGACCGCAACGCAGATCGCCGCCCTGGGCGAAACCTCGATCGCGGCATTGACCGCCGACCAGCTGAGCAGCTTGAAAGCCACACAGATCGCCGCCATTGCGCCGAGCTCCATTCACGGCTTGTCCAACACCGACGTTGCCAACCTCACCACCACGCAGTTTGCGGCGCTGACCGCGACGCAGATCGCCGGCCTTGCCGACACGCAGGTGGCGGCCCTCACGGCCACCGAAATCGGAGCCATGAGCACCACCCAGCTGCAGAGCTTGTCGGAAACCGGCATTGCAGCGCTGACCACGGCGCAGGTTGCCGGGCTCACCACCAGCGAGCTGCAGCATCTGACGACGACCGAATTCAGCTATCTCACCGACACCCAGATCGCGGCACTGAGCGCGACCCAAATCGCGGCGCTGTCGACCTCGCAGACGGCAGCCTTGAACCATACCGCCATCAGCGGCCTGACGGCGAGCCAGATCGCGGCACTCTCCACCACCCAGATGGCGACGCTGACCTCAACCGGCCTCAGCGCGCTAACCGAAACCCAGATCGCCACACTCACCACCACGCAGCTCGATGCGCTGACCACAACGGCCCTGGCCGGCCTCACCGCCACGCAAGTCTCCGCCTTGTCCACCGACCAGATCGACTCCCTGTCGAAATACCAGCTGGCGGCGATCAGCGCGGATGGCGTCTCCGGTATTAGCGATACCCAGATCGCCAGCCTGTCGACCAGCCAGCTTGCCGCCTTGACGACAACGCAATTGGCGGCGCTCTCCACCACCGCTTTGGGCGGCTTGACGGCAACCCAGATCGCCGGGATGACGACCACCCAGATCGCCAGCCTCTCAGCCAATTCCGTCTCCGGTCTCAGCACCACCCAGATCATCGGCCTTACCACCAGCCAGATTGGCGCTTTGACCACGACCGAAGTGAACGGGCTCACCTCGACCCAGGTCGGCGCCTTGTCGACGGCCCAGATCCGCGCCCTTTCCACCGCGCAGGTGAGCGCGCTATCGAGCAGCGCAATGGCAGGCCTTTCGGCGGCCGATATCCAAACCTGGAACAAGACCCAGCTCGGCGCGCTGAGCGAAACTCAGATCGGTTCCATTACCTCGACGGCCGTGTCCGGCCTCTCTGCCGATGATCTCGACGCCTTGACCACAACCCAGCTCGGCGCCCTCTCGCAAACCGCCATCGCCGGCTTGACCCAGACGCAGATCGAAAGCCTGGATTGGACCCAGATCGCGGCCCTTACCACCACCGAAATCAACGGCTTGTCGGCGACGCAGCTCGGCGAATTGGCCACCACGCAGTTCTCCAAGCTCACCGCCACCCAGATCGGGGCGCTGTCGAAAAGCGCGATCACCGGCCTCACCGAGACCCAGATCGACACCATGACGCTGACCCAGATGGCCGGACTGACCGCCACGCAACTCGGCGCGCTCTCCACCACCGAGGTTTCCGAACTCACCACCACCCAGGTCGCGGCGATGAGTGCCGTTCAGCTCGCCGCACTGGTTCGCGTGCAGCTGAGGGCGCTGACAACCCAGCAAATCGATGCGCTCTCCGTCACGCAGATCGGCGATCTGAGCTCCACCCAGATCGGAGCCTTGTCGGTGACGCAGCTGCAGTCGCTTGATGCCACGCAGTTCGAATCCTTGACCGCCACGCAGTTCTCCGGCCTTTCCGCCACGCAGCTCGACAGCTTGTCGACGAGCGAATACGGCGAACTCTCCGGCGCACAGCTCGAATACATCACGACGACTACAATGTCGCAACTTGGTACAACTATGCTGGATTCCCTCTCGGCGGATCAGATTGATGGCTTGACCGCGGAGCAGATTAACGCGATTTCTCAAAGCGTGTACGCGAATCTGTCTTCGAGCACACAGGTTGCCTTGAACACAGCCTTGCACTAGATAGGATCCGGCAAAGGAGAACGGCGTGCAGTCGGCGTTGCTCGCATCGGCGCTACAAAAAGCGGCCGACGGAAGATTACCTGTTCTGGAACTCATCCATGCCGCCGAAACCTTGAAAGCCGCGGGGCCGGAAGCGCTCCGCACGCTTTATGCGACTTGGATTCGTCATAACAGCGCTGATCCGCTGACCTATGCGGTGCTGTTCAATTATTCGGTGGTGCTGTCCGACGCCGGCGCGCTCGATGATGCGCAAGAGGCGCTGGAACATGCGCTGGCCCTGAAGGGCGACTTCATGCCGGCCCGCATCAATCTGGGCCGCATCTTCGAGCGCAAGGGATCGAACCTCAAGGCGGTGGAGCAATGGTCGAAGGTCGTCGACGGCCTGCCGCAGATCAATGGCGCAGCGATTGCCAACAAGACCACCGCGCTCAATCAGATGGCGCGCGTGCTGGAAACGGCAAGCCAAGACGATGCGGCAGAGAACATGCTGCGCCAGAGCATCGAAATCGATCCGTCGCAACGCGAACCCATTCAGCACTATCTGGCCAGCCGGCAGCGTCAATGCGAATGGCCGATCGTGCAGCCTTTCGATCGCGCCAGCCGTTCCACGCTGATGACGGGGATGTCGCCGCTCTCAGCCGCCGCCTATAGCGACGATCCGATCTTCCAGCTGGCGCTGGCCTGGCATTACAACACCAAAGATGTCGGAGCCGCAGCACCGCTGGCGACGAATATCCAAACCGGCGCCCGGGCCCCTTTGCGCATCGGCTATCTCTCCAGCGATCTGCGCGAACATGCGGTCGGACATTTGATGGCGGAAGTGTTTGCGTTGCATGACCGCAAAGCGGTGGAGGTGTTCGCCTATTATTGCGGCCCCCAGGCCACTGACCCCCTGGCGCGCAAATTCCAGGAAACCACCGATCATTGGCTCGATATTTCCGGGCTCAGCGATAGCGAAGCGGCAAACCGCATGGTCGCCGACGGGATTCAGATCCTGGTCGATGTCAACGGCTACACGCGCGAAGCTCGCACCAAGCTGATTGCCTTGCGTCCTGCACCGGTCATCGTCAACTGGCTAGGCTATCCCGGCACCACGGCAAGCCCCTATCACCACTACATCGTCGCGGACGACACGACCATTCCGGAAGATCATGAGATCTATTATTCGGAAAAAGTCCTGCGCCTGCCCTGCTATCAGCCCAACAACCGCGGCCGCATCGCCGCGCCGCATACACCTTCCCGCGCCGACTGCAAATTGCCGGAGCAAGGCACCGTCTATTGCTGCTTCAACGGCGCGCACAAAATCACCCGCGCCACCTTCGAACGCTGGCTTGCGATCCTCGCCCGCGTGCCGGATAGCGTGTTGTGGCTGTTGTCGGCCAGCCCGGCTGTGGAGCAGCGCCTCAAGAGCGCCGCGGCAGCCGGGGGGATTGCACCGGAACGCCTGATCTTCGCGGAAAAACGCGCCAATCCCGATCATCTTGCCCGTTATCCGCTGGCCGATCTGTTCCTCGATTGCCTGCCTTATGGCGCCCACACCACGGCTTCCGACGCCTTATGGATGGGTGTTCCGGTGCTGACTCTGGTTGGCCGCTGTTTTGCCGCCCGCGTTTGCGGCAGCCTGGTCACGGCGGCGGGATTAGGTGAACTTTGTTGCGCCAGCGCCGAGGACTATATCGAACGCGCGGTGGCGCTGGGCCAAGACAAAGCCGAGCGCGAACGCCTGCGCCAGCAGCTTCTGTCGCAGCGCGATAGCTGTACGCTTTTCGACACGCCAAAGTTGGTGCGCTCGCTCGAAGGGCTTTATGCCGGCATGTGGCGCGACTTCAAGAAAGGGCGCCTGCCCGTGCCGGATCTCACCAATCTCGACCGCTATCTTGAGATCGGCATCGCCCGCGACCATGAAAGCGCAGATTTCCCCGATGAGGCGGCTTATCGTGCCTGGTGGAAAGAACAGCTGGAGCGTGCGCATGCAACACGCCCCTTGGCGCGCGACAGCCGTTTCTGGCGCTGAGCGGGCTTTTCCAAACGTCAAGCTGCCAAGGTCTTTTCGGCGGTTATGGCCGATTTGCGGCCTGATTTGCTCTTTTTTTGAATCCTCGATAAAGTCCCTTCTACGTGGTTGTTACGTCTCGTCAGACGGAGCGCTCCAACTGGTTGCGACCGCCTTAAAGCGAGCCGAACGGAAAGAGACCCTCCAACAAGCCTGATGTTCTCGTTTTCCACGCCCGTTCGCGTGTCTGCGCGGTACGGAACTCAGTCATCGAAAGGAAAACGCATGACCATCGGAACCGTGAAGTTCTTCAATACCACCAAAGGCTTTGGCTTTATCGCGCCGGAAGGCGGCGGCAAGGACGTGTTCGTCCACATGACGGCCGTGCAGGAAGCCGGACTGCGGTCCTTGGCGGAAGGCCAGAAAGTCTCTTTCGACATCGTGCCTGACGCGCGTGGCTCCAAGGCCACCAATCTGCAGGCGCTCTGAGCTTATCCGTCGAGGCGGCCCCGCCGCCTCGACGTCGTCATCTTGGGGGCTTGAAAGGCAGACCATGTCGGACCAGACCGTTACACCGCCACCCTCCAAACGTGCTGCCGCCCGCAAGAATGCCGAGGAACATTTCTCCGCTTCCGAACGGCGCGATACCGAAGTGCGGGCAGAAATCGAGCGCCAGCGGGCAGCCGCATCGGCGCAGATCAACAAATTGCGCGCCTTGCGCCTCGCCAAAGAAGAAGCCGACCGGGAATTGGCAGCGAATGCTCCCCCGCCGCCGCCCAAGGCACGCAAGACCAAGAAGAAGAGCGTTTGATCCCATACACGGACCGGGTTGTCACAGCCGCGACCGCAGATGTTGCTGCGCCCGGTTGCGGTACATCAGGTTGCCACCGCCCTCAGCGTAAGAGCTGCTTGTGAAATTCGCCGTCGTCAGTGAAGATTTTGAAACCATCTCGGGCCATGCCGGTCATGCCTGCCGCTTTTTGCTGTTTGAAGGCGAAGCGGGACGGGAGCCGAAAGAGATCGGGCGCCTCGAACTCGGCGAAGAGCAAACGATTCATCATTTCCAAGGCGGCGCCCATCCGCTGGATGGCATCGAAGTCCTGATTGCCGGCAGTGCGGGGCAATGTTTTGTCGAACGCATGCGTGAGCGTGGTATCACCACCGTCGCCGTGCCCAATATGGCCCCCGCCACCGCGGTAGCAGCCTATCTGATGGGCGTGATCGGCCCCCTGACCAACCCCGGTGCCTGCCGCTGCGGCCACGAGCATTGAAGCTCATCCGGCACGCATCCGGTGCAGCATTTTGCCGCTTCACAGCAGATCCAGAGATTGTCCATGCCCGATAAATCGCGGCTTTCCTCTGCATTCTGATGGCGTGCCGATCACCCTCGCGAGACTGCCACAAGCGATTGTTTTTCCTGCTTACAGCGCCCCCGCGGCCATGTTGCGCAGGGTTTTGGGCTTAACCGCTGATTGCGCCGCATTGTTTGGATAAGCCGCGCCCCCCATCTTGGCCCTGTAGTGCTGGCGGTTTCCGTTATGGACCAGGATCCGATCGTGCCGTTTTCGGATGGCACGACCTACCACGAGGACGTGCTCGTCCCACCTTATCTGATGCGCCATTATTGGTGGGCTTATGTCCATCCACGCGCCGTCAAGGTGTTTGACCGCCCCTGGCTGGTCAATCTGATCCTGCTGGGAAACTACAAACGCCTCGTTCAAGCCGCGATCGACGAATTCGAGACGAGGCCGCCAGGAAGGGTGTTGCAGCTCGCCTGTGTTTACGGCGATCTCTCGCTCAAGCTGGCAAAATCCGTGGCTGGAGCGGACGGCACATTGGATGTGATCGATGTCTTGCCGATCCAGCTTCGGAACCTGAAATGGAAATTGCCCTCCCGCACGCCGGCGCGGCTGATGCGGATGGATTCCACGGCGCTCGATCTGCCCGACCAGCGCTATGACCAGGTGCTGCTGTTCTTCCTGCTGCATGAGCAACCTGAAGCGGTCCGCCAAGAGACCATCACCGAAGCGCTTCGCGTGCTCAAACGCGATGGAACGCTCATCATCGTCGATTACGGCAAACCGCGCTGGTGGAACCCGCTACGCTATCTCATGCCCCCTTTCCTCGCCGTGCTGGAACCCTTTGCCCTCTCGCTGATGAAAACCCCGATCGAGACCCGCCTGCCGGACGCTATGCGGGTGCGGCAAACCTCATATTTCGGCGGGCTCTATCAAAAGGTCGTCGCCACACGCCGCCCCTGACGGCATGGCGTCAAATTGTTACTGCGGTTTCACATCGTGCGGCTTTTACAGAACCTCTGCCGAGACTAGTGTTCGGCGCCGCTTTGCCGGCCAAATATTTTGGGAGGATTCCATGTCGTTGCTGTCGCGTCGTGCCATCCTTGCGAGTGCTGCGGCCGCGCCGTTTGCCAATGCCTTCGCGGCACCTGCGCCAGGATCCTATGGCATGGTCCGCCGCAAAAGCCCGGCCTTGGATGCGATCGTGGCCCCCGATGCCATGGTCGAGCAGATCGGCTGGGGTTATCAATGGTCGGAAGGCCCGGCCTGGGTGAAGAATGGCGGCTATTTGCTGTTCAGCGACCCCCGCGCCAACATCATGTACCGCTGGACCCCTGGCGCCGCCCCAACCATCTTCATGCAGCCATCAGGACTGGCAGGCGATCCCAATCCCGCTATCCGCGAAGCCGGCTCCAACGGCCTGACGCTCGATGCCAATGGCCAGCTGGTGATGAGCGATTCCGGCACGCGCGCCGTGGCGCGGGTCGATCTTGCCACCAAGAAGAAAACCCTTCTCGCCGATCGCTTCGAAGGCAAGCGCTTCAACAGCCCCAATGATCTTTGCGTCGCCAAATCCGGCGCGATCTATTTCACCGACCCGCCTTTCGGCCTCGCCGATCCCAACAATTCTCCTCTGAAGGAGCTGGCTTTCAGCGGCGTCTACCGCCTGGATCCCAATGGCGCGCTGGCGCTGATCGACAAGACCTTGAGCCGGCCAAACGGCATCGCCTTGTCTGCCGATGAAGGCACGCTTTACGTGAGCAATTCCGATCCCGCGCAGCCGGTGCTGAAAGCCTATGCACTGGGCGATGACGGCATACCGCAAAGCTCAAGCATCGCCTTCGACATGAAGCCGCTGATGACTCCCAACGCGCAAGGCCTGCCCGACGGGCTCAAGATCGATGAGGATGGCAATATCTTCGTCAGCGGCCCCGGCGGCATCCTGATCCTGTCGAAAGAAGCCAATCTCTTGGGCGTCATCAATGTCACCGGACGCACGACGTCCAACTGCGCCTTTGGCGAAGACGGTTCCACCCTCTTCATCACGGCGTCGGATATCGTGGCCCGGGTAAAGCTCAAGACCAAGGCGGCGAACTGGAGCTGATGCTCCAGCCCGCCTGGGGTTGCTTACATCTGCATCGTCCAGCCTTCGACGCCCATCGCGGCCTGACGCACCGCTTCGGTAAGCGTGGGATGGGCATGACAGGTGCGTGCGATATCTTCCGACGCCGCGCCGAATTCGATGGCGAGCGTGACTTCGGCAATCAGATTGCCCGCTTCCGGCCCGATGATGTGGGCGCCGAGAACCTTGTCCGTCGCAGCATCCGCGAGGATCTTCACGAAACCTTCGGTTGACGCGATGGTTTTGGCGCGGCCATTGGCGCTGAAGGGGAACTTGCCGACCTTGTAGGCGATGCCGGCGGCTTTCAATTCCTCTTCGGTTTTGCCGACCACAGCCACCTCCGGCATGGTGTAAACCACCGACGGAATGGCATCGTAATTGACATGCCCGGCGCGGCCCGCGATGCGTTCGGCGCAAGCCACCGCTTCATCTTCGGCCTTATGCGCCAGCATCACCCCTTCGCGGCAATCGCCAATCGCCCAGATGCCCGGAACATTGGTCTTATAATGCCCATCGGTGATGACGCGGCCCTTGGCATCGAGCGCGACGCCGACCTCTTCCAGACCCAGCCCCGCCGTGTAGGGACGGCGGCCGATGGCGACCAGCATGACATCGGCTTCGATCACCTGTTGCGCCCCGCCTGCGGCCGGTTCGACCGTGACTTTGAGGGTTTTGCCCTTGCTGTCCACACCGACGACTTTGGTCGAAAGATGGAAGCTCATGCCTTGCTTGGTGAGGATGCGCTGGAACTGCTTGCAGACTTCGCCATCAAGGCCCGGCGTGATGCGGTCGAGAAATTCGACCACGGTCACTTCGCTGCCGAGACGGCGCCAGACCGAACCCAGCTCCAAGCCGATCACGCCAGCGCCGACCACCAACAGCTTCTTGGGCACGCTCTTCAGCGCCAAAGCTCCGGTGGACGTGATGATGCGCTCTTCATCCACGGTAACGCCCGGCAGCGGCGCGACATCGGAGCCGGTGGCGATGATGATGTTCTTGGTTTCGAGGGTGCGGGTGCTGCCGTCCGCGGCTTTCACCTCGACCTTGCCGGGCGCCACGATGCGGCCTTCGCCGATGATGCCTTCAACCTTGTTCTTCTTGAACAGGAACTCGACACCTTTGGTGAGTTCGGTGACGATCTTGTCCTTGTTCTTCAGCATGGCGGGGAGATCGACACCGACCTCACCCGTGATACCGAGCTTGGAAAATTCCTTCCGGGCTTCTTCATAGCGCTCGCTGGCGAAGAGCAGCGCCTTGGAGGGGATGCAGCCGATATTGAGGCAGGTGCCGCCAAAGCGGCCGCGCTTATCAATGCAGGCGGCTTTGAGGCCGAGCTGGCCCAGCCTGATCGCTGCGTTGTAACCACCCGGACCACCGCCAATGATGACGGCATCGAACTGTTCGGCCATGTAAGGATCTCGTGTTAGGAAGGCGCCGCAAAATAGGGCCCTGGACGAGAAGTCTCAAGGCATTCTGCCGCAGGCCGGCAATTTCGGGCCGCTGAGCCGGTAGACCGCATAATGGGCGATCGCCACGCCTTTGCGGCGGCGGTCGATGCGGGCCAGCGGTTGCACCTGCTCAAAGCAAGATGCCAGGCGGGTATGCAAATCGCGGCGGTCTTCCGCCACATAAAGCGCCGGAGCGCGGAAGACAGCGCTATCAGCCGCCGGGGAGTTGGGCCAGCGGTAATCCTCACCAAAGCTGACAATGGTGAAAGGGCTGTAGAAGGCAAACCAGCCGGTGGAAGCGTAATCGGTGGTGACGAGGGTTTCCGCCCCGGTTGCCCGGCGCAAGCCATCGATTTGCTGAACCACCTCAGGCAAGCCGATGGCGAGCAGGCGGGCAAGCGGGTCTTTGCGGCCCATGGGAACGACGCCGAGCAAAGCCTGGCCATAACCGACCACCAGCAAAACCACGGCCACCGGAACTGCCAAGCGCGCGGACCACAAAGCTACCGGCTTACGCCAGCCGCTCCAATCGGCGCGCTGCCAAGCGGCGGCCGCTGCCACGGCCAAGACAGGATAGAGATAACAAGGCCAATTGCCCTGCACCCGGTCATGCAACGCGTGATAGAGGAAATAGAGGATCGACGGCCACAACAGCGCGCCCAGCAAGGCCGAGGATTTGTCGTTCCAGCGCACCGCCGAAAGACCAAGCAGCCCAAATGCGAGGATGAACGGCGTCGCCAGCAGCGCCTGCGCGCCCAAGAACTCGAAGAGATATTTGAGGGTGAAATGGCTGCCTTCGATACGGCCGAACTGAAAAGCAAAGGTCGCCCAGCCATGCTGCGCATTCCACATCAGATTGGGCGTGAAAATCAGCAGCGCCAGAACGCCACCGAGATAAGGCCAAGGCGACAAAAGCCAGCGGCGCTGCGGCGGACAAGCAATCAACCAGACCAGTGCACCGGTGCCCAGGAATAACGTGGAATATTTGGAGAGCAGACCGAAACCGGCCGCAACACCGGCCGCGAGCCACCAGCGCCCATCATCGCTGGCCGTCAATCTGGCAAGGGTCCAGAAAAACAGCGCGGCGAAAACGATCTGTGGCGCATCCGGTGTCGCCGCCAGGGTCTCGACGGTGGCCATCAAAGTGAGATTGAAGACCAGCGCCGCCAGCAGCCCGGCCTTCTTGTTGCCGAGCAAGATGCGGGCACTATCCCAGATCGCGGCTGTGGCGAGGAACGAGAGCAGAATGCCGCCGATGCGCACGCCAAAATCGGTCTGACCGAAAACGATGGTGCCAGTGCGGACCAGCCAAGCGATAGCTGGGGGATGATCGAAATAGCCTGCCGAAAGATGGCGCGCCCACAGCCAGTAATAGGCTTCGTCTGCCGACAATGGCAAAAGCGCCCCGGCCAGAAGCCGGAGCGCAAGAACCACAAACAGCAGCGCCAGAAGCGGCGATTTCACCGCGTGCGCCAGATGAACATGCTCGACATGGCGTAGTTCCACAGCACCCCCACGATGGAACCGGCGAGACCAGCGACCCACCACACTTCATGTTGCGCATGAAGCTGCGAGGCCAGACCGATATCGGTGAACGCACCAATGGCGCCGAACAAACAGAAACCGACGAAACCGCGCAACAAGCCAAGCCCCTTCAGGCGGCGATCGCGATAGGTCAGGCTGTTGTTCAGAATGAAGTTGCTGGTCATGGCAAAACCGGTGGCAATCGTCTTGGCGTACTGGAACGCATCAGGCCAAGCGATCAGTGCCAGATTGAGCACTAGCAAATTCACCGCGATACCAACCGCACCAACGATGGCAAAGAAGATGAAGCGCGGATCCAGCAGACCATTGGTCAGCTTGGAAAGCAAAAGGCCGAGGAATTCGATGCCGATCTGCATGTTGAACTTGCTCTCGCCATCGAAGCGCGTGCCGAATGAATAAGGCTGCTCCGCAATGCGCAGGCCTTCCTTGGCCGTGGCGATGTCGAGCAAAATCTTGAAGCCGACCGGAGACAAGCGCGGCGCCATTTCATCGAAGGAGGCACGGCGCATCATGAAGAAGCCGCTCATCGGATCGGAAAGCTCGGTGCCCAAAAGGCGCTGCGTGATCTTGGTGGCCAGACGGCTGATCTTCGAGCGCGTGGCACTAAACGAGGAAGAATCGCCGCCTTCGACATAACGCGTTGCGGCGACAAGGTCGTATTGGCCCGATTGCAATTTTGCCAGCATCGCTGGCAGCACCGTCTCGTCATGCTGCAGATCGGCATCCATGACAGCGACATAAGCGGCCGAAGACGAGAGGATGCCTTCGATGCAAGCCCCAGCCAGACCCCTGCGTCCGACTCGGCGCAGACAGCGGACCCGATGGTCGTGGCGCGCGATCGTCTTGAGCGCATCTGCCGTGCCATCCGGCGAGTTGTCGTCGACGAAAACCGCTTCCCAGGTAACGCCAGCCAGCGTCAGATCAAGCCGGCGGATCAGCTCGGCAACGTTGCCGCGCTCATTGAAGGTGGGGATGACAACCGAGAGGACGGTTTCCTGTCCGGAAACGGCCGGGGTGTTGGTCTCGACACTGGCGACGGTCATAGCACTCTTCCTTGCGGGGCGGCTTAGTGAGCTTCGCAAGCCGCGCCGTCAAGTGCTCCCGGGCCGCAGCACCAGCGTCAAAAATTGTTACGTTACACCAAGCAGTTACGGAAACTTTGGGATGCCGGATCGAAATCCATGAAGACGTAAATTGGTTTCCGGCAACAGCGTATTGACGATATAAATAGGACAAGAGCTGCTCATTGACGGGGGATCATCATGTCTTCGATCGTCAATTCCTTCATTGAAAAGCGCTGGTGCGAGGTGTTGTCCCGCCTGAAATGCGGAACCCTCGAATTCGTTGCGCCAAACGGCACTGTGTATCTGGCCCAGGGAGCCCAGCCAGGACCGAAAGCCCGTTTTGCCATTCACGATTGGGATGTGCTCAAGCATATCGTGCATCGCGGCGACATCGCGCTCGGCGAAGATTACGTCGATGGCGCCTGGGACACCGACGATATCGAAAAACTGATATCGCTGTTTCTTTTGAACATGGATGTGTTTTCCGGCTATGCCCATGGCGGTTTTTTCAGCCGCATGGCGATGGTCATCAGCGACCGCTTTGTCCGGCGCAATTCCGTCAGCGGCAGCAAACGCAATATCGAAGCCCATTATGATGTGGGGAACGAGTTTTATGCGCTCTGGCTCGACAAGAGCATGACCTACTCCTCTGCCTTGTTCGGAGAAAGCAGCCCCAATCTGGAGCAGGCACAACGCAACAAATACGAGCGCATCCTGTCACGGCTGAGGGGCGAATCGATCCTGGAAATCGGTTGCGGCTGGGGCGGGTTTGCCGAGCGCGCCGTGGAATACGGCCACAAGCTGACGGGCCTGACTATATCACCGGCGCAGCATTGCTTTGCCAGCAACCGCTTGAAAGGCGCCGCCGATATCCTGTTGGAGGATTATCGCAAGGTGAAAGGCGCCTTTGACAATATCGTTTCGATCGAAATGTTCGAGGCGGTGGGCGAACAATACTGGCCGCAATACTTCCGGGCCGTGGCCGAAAGACTGAAGAAGGGCGGCCGCGCCGTGATCCAGACCATCACCATCCGGGATGATCTCTTCGCCTATTACCGCCTACGCAGCGATTTCATCAGACATTATGTATTTCCCGGTGGCATGCTGCCGTCGCTGCAACGTTTCCGGGAGGAGGCCGAGCGCGCGGGGCTCAAGGTCGTGGACCAATTCGCCTTCGGCAAGGATTACGCCGAAACCTTGCAGGAATGGTCGCGCCGCATGCAGGCCCGGACAACAGAGATCAAGGCCATGGGCCATGACGACCGCTTCCTGCGGAACTGGCAGTATTACCTTAATATCTGCGCCGCCGCCTTCCGGGTGGGACGGACCGATGTCGTCCAGGTCGAACTCACGCATGGCTGAGCGCGCGCAGCTGATTCGCCTGGGCTGAAATAAGCGGCGGCGTCAGCGTCGCACTGTGCCAACCCTCTGCGGACGTGCTAGGAGGGCGGCTCCGGCTGGGCTGGCCGGAGGGGATTTAACGATACCGATGCTAGCATTCCTAAGGCGTGATTGGCCGGCTGCCGCACTCGCACTCCTGGCGGTGATCTTCGTCCTGCCGTTATGGTGCGTGACCTCGCCCGCTATGCCGGATTATCCCGCGCATCTGGCCGGATTTTATTTGACGGCCGGTGGCGCAGCGAAGCCGCCGCTTTCCGAATTCTATGTCATCGAATGGCGGCTCTTGCCCAATCTGGCTTCCGACATTCTGGTGCCGCTGTTCGCCCAAATCCTGCCGCTGGAAGCGGCGGTGAAACTGTTCCTGAGCCTGATCGTGGTGCTGTGGGTCTCAGGTGCAGCGTTGATCCAGCGCTCGCTGACGGGACGCATCGGGGTGGCGCCGCTGGCCGGGGCGTTGTTCGCGACCAATGCGAATTTCACCTGGGGTTTTCTCAATTACACCTTTGGGGCAGGCCTCAGCTTCCTGGTTTTCGCTGCCTGGATCGCCAAACGGGAAAAACTGACAGCGCGGACCGTGGCAGGCTTCACCCTGGCCGTCAGTGCCTTGTACGTCTGCCATCTTTTCGCGGCCTGCATCCTGGTGGTACTGATCGGCGGCTTTGAATTGTCGGTGGTTTTGCGGAAAAGGGAATTCGACCTCAAAGCCCTGCTGCCGCGCGCCCTCCGCATTGCGATCATGTTCGTTCCAGCGGCGCTGGCCTCGCGGTTCTTCAAATCAGCCGGAAGCGAAGGCGGCGGAGTCGAATTCAATTACGGCGACACGATCGGCGACCGGTTTGGCAGCGTAGCGCAATGGGCTTACGGCCAGCCGGCCTATCTGGTGATCGGCGGGCTCGCGATCCTGATCTTTGGCGGTCTGGCTTATGGCAAGGTGCGGCTGCATCCCGCCATGAAGCTGTTGGTGCTGATCGTTGCCACCCTCACCTTGATCGCGCCGGAATGGGCCTTGGGCGGCTGGGGCGTAGACATGCGCCTGCCGCCGGTGCTCGGCGTTATCACCTTTGCCAGCCTGGAAATCCGCGCCGGACGCGTGCTGGCACAGGTATTCGGCGGGATTGTTCTGGTGCTAGCCACCATCAATGCCGGAACCTTGACCGCCGACTGGCGCAGCCACGACCGCCAGTTTCAAGAATTCCGCACGGCCATCCGCGCCATGCCGGAAGGATCGAAGATCTTCACGGTCCTTGATGGCGATGCCTTGAGCGACATCTCCGACCAGCCTTATTGGCATATGGCCGAGTTCGCCATTGCCGACCGCGGCGCCTTCACGCCGTTGATGTTTACCACCAAAGGCCAGCACATCGTCCAGCTCAAGCGGCCTTATGACCGGATTGCGGCGGCCACGGCCCAGCAAGGCTCGCCGCCAGATGCCACCGAGCTCGCCAATCTGGCGCTCGGACGTGAAGACGTCGATCCCGACATCAAAGAAGTCTTCCCGTATCTGAAATATTTCCAATGCCATTTCGATTACGCCGTAATCGTGCATGGCGGCGGCGAGCAGGCGGATGTGCCAGCCTTCCTGCAGCTTGTGCACCAGGGCAGCTTCTTCTCGCTCTATAAGATCCATCGTACGGGGATGTGCGCCACGCCATGAACCCGCGCCTTGCCACGCGCGCCGTAACGCTTTGCTTGGGCGCCTTGTGCCTGATCGGATTGTGGCGCGTCGTTGCCGGTTTGGGGTTACAGGTGCCGCTCGATCCCAATGAAGGCTGGAACGCCTATCATACGGCCGCCTTGATGGCGGGAGGCGCGCTCTATCCGCCGCCGGACGCTTATCTCGTCAACAATTACCCGCCGTTGTCGTTTTACATTGTCGGCGCAGTTGGCTGGCTGCTAGGCGATCACATCTTCGCCGGACGGATGGTGTCGCTGGCCGCCTTGGCCTTCATCGCTGTTGCCATGACCGCCATCACCCGGCGCCTGGGGGCTTCGCGCGAAGCCGCGCTGTTTCCGGCCTTCAGCTTCACGGCCGGGCTGCTGCTTTTCACCGATTATGCCGGCATGGACGATCCGCAGATGCTGGCGCATGCCTTCGCGCTGGGCGGGTTGTGGGTGCTGTTTTCCGCTCCGCGCACGCCGCGCTTGCTGGCAGTTTCCGCTGCTCTTTTTGTGGTGAGTTTCTTTGTGAAGCACAACATCGTGGCGCTGCCGGCGGTTTGCGGTTTGTGGCTGTTTTTGCAGGACCGCAAAGCCGCCTGGAAGTTTGCCGGGTTCGGCCTCGCCTTCGCGGCCGCCGGACTGGTTCTCTTCCGCTTGGCTTATGGCGTCAGCCTGCTGGCGGTGGTCTCAACCGCGCGGCTCTACTCCACTGAGATGCTGCACCAAGGTCTAACGGCTTGGCTGCAATGGAGCGCGGTGCCGCTGCTGGGGCTTGGCTTTCTGCTTTATCGCAACGGCCGCGCTCCTTATGTGCAGTTCTGCGCAGGATATGCGGTGGTGGCGACGGGGCTGGGTGTGTTTTTTCTTGGCGGCGCCGGGGTGGATGTCAACGCCATGTTCGAAGCCGATATCGCTTTGGCGCTGGCTTCCGGTCTCTTGATCGGAACGCTTCCGGGCTACAAGCGCGCTGCCGCAGCAGCGGTTTTTGCGGCACCGTTTTTCTTTTTTGCCGCGAGTAATGAAGAATGGCAGGAGGCTTATCTGCGCCTGCATCCCTTCCGGGAAGAAGCCGCAATGGCGAAAAGCGATATCGCCTTCCTCAAGGCGCATAAAGGCCCGGCGCTGTGCGAGATGCTGTCCTTCTGCTATTGGGCCGGAAAGCCGCCCGCGGTGGACTTCTTCAATGTCGGCCAGCAATTCGAGACCGGTGCCCGCAGCGACGCGGCGCTCACGGCCGGGATCGATGCCAAGCGTTTTGCCGTCATCCAGTTCGATCCGGATTCGCCTTATTCCCTCGGCGAGAATCCACATAACGCCATGGAGCACGCCTATCGCGTGGATCACACCGACGGATACGGGACGTTTTATGTTCCAAAATGAAAGAGGCCCGGTTTCCCGGGCCTCTTTGCGTTAGGCGTTTTTGGTTTTGACGGTGCCGGTGCGTTCCAGCTTGCCCCAACCGACCACAGCCCCGCGAAGGGCGGTCGAAATCGAACGCATCACCACGTAATACATCAGCTGGCGGTAGCCGAAGCGCTGCAGCATCAGCCACCACAGCAGACTCCAATTCTCGCGCCGCTCCATCAGGAAGCCAAACAAGGCTGCCGCCAGATCGACCACCATGAAGATGACGTAGTAGACGCCGACCGTGACCAGGTTCTGGTTGGAATACTCCGAACCATGCTGAACATAGGCCACCCATTGCGTGATGAGCTGCCAGATCAGCAGCAAATCGGCCACCGGTGCCAAGGCCGTCAGAATGATCTGGAACAACCAGACCTGCGGCAGCGCGATCATGCCCAAGGTGCCAAAGCGCTTGGCAAAGGTCATGTCGCGATATTTCCACAAGCATTGCAGTGTGCCGTAAGCCCAGCGGAAGCGCTGTTTGGCCAGCGTGCGGAAGGTGGTTGGCGCTTCGGTCCAAGCCGCCGCAGACGAATCGAAGTGCACCTTGTAGCCGGCGCGTTGCAGACCAATGGTGAGATCCTGATCCTCGGCCAGCGTATCGGTGGGATAACCGCCGACCTTGAGCAACGCCTCGCGCCGCCAAGCTCCAACCGCACCCGGAACCACCGTCAGGATGCCGAGCGCGGCCAGCGCCCGGCGCTCCAGATTCTGGGCGACGATGTATTCCAGCGCCTGCCAGCGTGTGATCATGTTGAAGCGATTGCCGACCTTGGCATTGCCCGCAACAGCACCGATTTCGGGATCGACGAACCAGCGCACCAGCCGGGAAATCGTATCGCGGTCGAACTGGGTGTCGGCATCGAGCGCGACAATGATCTCGCCCCGTGCCTTCTCGATGCCGATATTGAGCGCGCGGGCCTTGCCGCCATTGGGAACGCTGATCAGCGTGACATTTGGCACATGACCGAATTCGGCCCGCACCACGTCAGCGGTGCGATCCTGCGAGCCGTCATCGATCACCAGAATTTCGAGGTCGCGATAATCGCTGGCAAGAATGCGCGACACCGTCGCGGTGATCACCTTTTCTTCGTTATAGGCCGGAATGAGCACCGATACCGGCAGGTGGTTTTCCGGCGGCGAGGGATCGTCCATGCGGTGGGCACGCCAGTAGTTCCAAAGGCTGAGACCGCAGAGCAGCAACAGGCGCCCAATGCCGAGGAAGATCGCCACGATGAAGCAGTAATAGAAGAACGAGCCGATCCAACTCAGGGCCAGGAAAACGATGCGGTTGGCATAGAGCGTCAGGCTGGGCGCCAAGCGCGGCATGGACTGATCGCGTGTCAGCCCGGCCAGTTCGGAGACCGGCACGAATTTGTAGCCCTTGGACCGCAGATTATCGATCAGCCCTGGAAGCAGTTCGACGGTCTTATGCCGGTCACCGCCGGAATCGTGCAGTAGAATGATGTTGCCGCGGGTTTCGGAATCGGGATCCTCCACCGATTTGAGAATGCGCTGCATCATCTCGTCGAGCGAAGGCTGCTGCCAATCGAACGGATCGACATGCACACCGATGGTGAGCAGACCCTGATCCTGGGCGATCTGGACGGGAATGATTTCGTCCTTGTTCACCGGTTCGGCGTCACCGAGATAAGGCGGGCGGAACAACACCATGCGCCGGCCAGTCAAAGCTTCGATCAGGCGCTGGGTGGCGTTGTATTCCAGCTTGTCGGCCTCGGGCGAGGTTTCGGCGAGATTGGGATGCGTGAAGGTGTGGTTGCCGATCTCGTGGCCCTCAGCGAGAATCCGCTGCAGCAGCGCCGGGTGTGCCTCGGCATTGGCCCCGATGATGAAGAAGGTCGCCTTGATCTTCTTCTCTTTCAGGATGTCGAGAATAGCAGGCGTATAGGCCGGATCGGGGCCATCATCGAAGGTGAGCGCCAGCGTCTTGGGCACGGCCCCCACGCGGCGGATGACATAACTGGTCGGCAAAGCCGTATAGGTTTCGTCGCTGATGTCGCCGGTCTGCGGATCGCGTTCAAACGTCCGGGTGCCTTCGGAAGGCGATGCGATAACGCGCAGTACCTCGCCTTGCCCTTCGAAATCCACGTCTTCATTGGTGGCGATCTTTTGCAGGCCCTGCGGTGCCGGAGCTCCATAACGCCGGCCAAGCGCGGACCACACGGTGGGGTCCTCGCTGCCAATCCGCCAGAGTGCATACCCGGCAGGCTGGAAGATGTCGGCGGCGTGGATCTGGTTGAACACCGTCACCCCGTCCAGGAACCAGACATCGTGTTTCACATTGTCGTTTTCAATGTAGGAGAAATGCGGGTTGTTGCTGTCGGGATCGAAATCGACCCGCGCGCTCGAATCCTTCGCCATCACCATCGCCTGCGGGAAGGTGAGATCGTCAGCAGTGGTTGCGCCATGCCAATCGAGGGCATAACTGCCGACCGCAATGATGGTACGGTTGGGCGGCAATTGTTTCATGCGCTGATCGAGCGTGGTTTCGAACCAGGGGCCGCCAGCAATCGATCCGGCCGCGCCCGTCTCGTCATGTTCGTCGTAGGCCATCAAGATGGTGTAATCGATGGACTTGGCGAATTGGGCGAAGGGCCACTGGGCATCCTCGAACGGCGCGCATTGAGCGAGCACCCAGCCGTTCGGTGCAAACTGCGCCGACAATTCCTTCAGAAACAGGTCGAGGTCGTTATAAGCGGCTGGCGGCACCCCTTCGAAATCGATGATGAGGCCCTGATATTTGTTGGTCCTGACGTAATCGACCAGACTCTTTTCGAGAGCAACCCGGCGGACCGGATCCGCCAGCAACCGCTGCAGGCCAGCCCCGTCCCATTCTCCCTCCAGAACATTCTGGATCACCGGCAAGATTGGCACGCCCGGCCGCTCGGTCCGCAGCAGCTTCTTGGCTTGTGCGTCTTCCTTGATCTTCAGGCTCATGTCCGGGCCGTTCACCATCACCCAGCACGGCAGGAACCAATCCAGTTTGGGCAGCGCCCGTTTCAAGGCGGGGTAGGAAACGTCGTCGAAATCCCAGGAAGAATAGAAACCCATCGCCAAAGAGCGGCCAGGCCGGGGCTGCAACGCCGTCGAGAGTTCGCGAACCGGCAGCTTTTGATGGGCTTGCCGTGCCTTCCAGCTCTTGACCAGCGCTTCGCGCCGTTTGGCCTCGGCCGACAACTGTGCCGCCGATTTCAACAAGGCCGGATCAACCGCCCGGCGCACCAGGGCGTTGGCCGGAGTCCGTTTGATTCGCAGATCGGGCGATGAGGCATTCTGGGTAAAAACGATGCTCGCCAGAAAGGCGATGCCCAGAACCGTCGAGATGATGGCCCCGGCCCAGCCCAGGAAGGACAGGCGGGCGGCTCTCCGGCCGGTTTCGTCGAAGAAGATCGGTTTGTTGGACATGGGCTCAAGAGGTCGGGTTCGGGGCCAGCACGCTACTGACCCTTATATATGCGCCTATATATGCGCCACGACAGCCGCAGAATTCCAGATACGCAATTCCCCCTGGGAGGGGAGCCTTAAATTCCGGTAAGGAGGCGCTGAAAAGCCATCGATCAAAAGGCTGGTTGCGGGGATAGGATTTGAACCTATGACCTTCAGGTTATGAGCCTGACGAGCTACCGGACTGCTCCACCCCGCGTCGCCTCGAAGGGTGCGGGGATATAGGACATCGCCTCCCCCCTGTCCACCCCGATGACAGGAGATTTATGGCGCAGCCCCTAATCCATCTGGGGACGGAAAATAAGCGCAGGATTCGGCCTGAAAACCGCCGGCAAGCGATCGTCCGAGACCTCTGTAAACCTTAACGGAGACTGCCCAAGCGACAGGCAACCGCTTCCGGCAACTAAAGATTTCCGTTTTAACAACTTCTCGCAAAGTTCATTGAAGCCTGACGCTTTGACCGCTATAAGGCGCGCCGACAAGCGGCACTGCGAAGGAGCGTGCATGGGTACCCCACTTCCGCCCGGCTACAAGCCGTCGGAAAGCGAGCCCTTTATGAATGAGAAGCAGCGCGAGTATTTCCGGCGCAAGCTTCTCAACTGGAAAGACGAGATTCTGCGCGAGAGCCGCGAAACTATACAGAATCTCCAATCAGAAACCGTGCCTCACGCCGATCTGGCTGACCGGGCTTCGACCGAAGCCGAACGTCAGCTGGAGCTTCGGACGCGCGATCGTCAGCGCAAGCTGATTGCCAAGATCGATGCGGCCCTGCGGCGAATCGAAGACGGTACCTATGGGTTCTGCGAAGACACTGGCGAACCGATTTCCCTGAAGCGCCTGGACGCCCGCCCGATCGCGACTTTGTCGATCGAGGCGCAGGAACGTCATGAGCGGCGCGAAAAGGTCTATCGGGACGACTAAAGGCGCTTAAACGAAAAAGGCGGACAGCCAGGCTGTCCGCCTTCTTTGTGTGGTGCCCCAATCACCACGGCATCAGGATATCGTAGAGCTGGCTGCCGATACGCGGCGTCTGCACATCGCTGACCGTGCCGCGACCGCCGTAATTGATACGGGCTTCGGCGATCTGGGTCAGGTCGATGGTGTTCGAGCTGGTGATGTCTTCGGTGCGCACGATGCCGGTGACCGTCAGGTCGCGCAGCTCGCCATTGATCTTCATCTGCTGATGGCCCGCGATCACCATATTGCCATTGGGCAGGACCTGCGTGACCAGCGCCGCCAGGGTCATGTTGACCGTCTCGGAACGGGCAACCGCGCCAGCTCCCACATTGGAACTGTCGGACCCCATATTCACAAGCTTGCCGCCGCCGCCCGCCGCCGTCACCGCCGGCACTTTCTCGAGGCCGAAGAAGTTCGTCAGGCTGGCATCGTCGGAATTGGTGCGCGACCGGCTGGTCTGATTCGACAATTTGGCGGTGTCGGCAACCGCAACACTGACCGTGATGATATCACCGACGCGGCTGGCCCGAGGATCGTGGAAGAAACTGCGGGCACCGGGCTGCCACAGCGAATCACGCCCGCGCGGCTCGGCCGGCGGCTGCGGCATCGGTACAGATACTTGCGGAGCCGGATTGGTCATGGACGCCAGCTTTGGCCCACCCGTGGCAACATCCGAGAGGCGGTCATAGGTGCTGCAAGCCGAAAGAAAAGCGGTTGCTGCGGTCAAGAGAAGCGCATTACGGAACTGCATGGCGTGTCCCCTTTTTATCGTTGCATGCTGGCAATGCGGGCTTCCGCGAGTTCGGCCCGGACCTGACCCGGACCGATGATCACACCACTGATCTGGCGGAAGGAGGTCGGGTTCTGGATGGTGACAGTATCGCCCAGCCCGCCTTCGGTAATCGCACGCCCCGTCGCCGTCAGCACAATGCCCGGCGTTTCTAAGGTCATGGTCACCATCGAGCCGCGGTTGACCAGCACCGGCTTGCGGAAATCCTGAGCCCGCAGCGTTTCCCCAGCCCGGAGGGTACGGCGCGCCTCCAGACCGACGACTTCGGACGAAGAGGTGGCGATCCCGGCCATGACCGTATTGGCTGTTGCATAGGTAACGTCGGAAGAAGAGAGGACCGTACCGCGCGCCACATCATGCGCGGGGACCACGACTCGCACACCCGCGAAGGCGGGCACAGCGGCGAGGATCACGAAGGCGATCAGGCTATGGCGTAACATCATCAGCCTCCAAGCTTGGCGGTTTCTTGCATCATGGTGTCGACCGCCGAGATCACTTTGGAGTTCATCTCGTAGGCGCGCTGAGCCGAGATCAGCGAGGTGATTTCGCTGACCGAATCCACGTTGGAGGTTTCCAGATAATACTGCTGGATGGTGCCATAACCGGTGGAACCGGGCGTACCTGCCTGCGGGCTGCCGGACGACGAGGTCTCGGCATAGAGGTTCTCGCCCAAAGCCTTCAAACCGGCATCGTTCGGAAAACGGGTGAGTTCGATCTGACCCACGGTCTGCAGCGCGGTTTGGCTCGGTAGCGTGACTTGCACCAGGCCAGTCGTGCTGACGGTCACAGCCGTCGCAGTCTGAGGAATGGTGATGCCAGGCTGCACCGTATAACCGTCCTGAGTCACAAGCTGCCCGGAAGAGGAAAGCTGGAAGTTGCCATCCCGCGTATAGGAGTCCGTGCCATCAGGCATCTGGATACGGAAATACCCCGCACCATTGACCGCCATGTCATAAGGGCTTGACGTGTTCTTGAGGTCGCCATTCTTGGTCATGCGGTAGATGGCGGCGGTCTTGACACCAGCGCCAAGCTGAATGCCGGAGGCCAGCAAGGTTCCAGTATCGGAGGACTGAGCACCAGGCGCTTGGATGGTCTGATAAAGCAAATCCTGGAAAGCGGCCCGCTGGGCCTTGTAGCCCGTGGTGTTCATGTTCGCGAGGTTGTTGGCGATAACTTCAACATTGGTTTGCTGCGCCAGCATCCCGGTAGAGGCGATCGAAAGTGCACGCATCGTCTATATTCCTTACTGGTAAGTGGCGAGTTTTTGGTCTGCCTGCCGCGCCATGTCTGCATGTGCCTTGTCTAGCGACGTGGTGGCTTCATAAGAGCGCATAACCTCGATCATGCGGGAGATTTCCAGAACCGGAGAGACGTTGGAGCTTTCCAACATGCCCTGCGATACCGTCACACTGGTCGCGGCATTGGCCGTCTGCGTGGTCGAATAGAGGCTTTCGCCTTCTTTGGTGAGGGCGCGCTCGTCGGCAAAACTGACCAGGCGCAGCTTACCCAGCTGACCTTGTTTGCCGCTGATGGTGCCATCCGCACCGAAACTGATCTCACCATCGTCCGGAGCAATGGTGATAGCGCCGCCGTCGCCCATGAGCTGATCACCGCCCTCGGTCACGATGGTGCCGTCCGCGTTGAGCGTAAAATGGCCGTTCCGGGTGTAGCGCTCGCCTTGGGCCGTCTGGACCGCAAAATAGCCCGAGCCGTTGATGGCGAGATCAAAAGGGGCCCCGGTCTGTTCGACATGACCGGCCGATATGTCGCGGAAAACGCCGGCGTCTTTCACAAAGGAAAGCGATTGCGAGCCGCTCTGCCCATCAGCTGGCTTAAGCTGCTGCAGGATCTGCTCGAACTGCACACTCTCGCGCTTGTAGCCCGGTGTGTTCATATTCGCGACGTTGTTCGCAATCACATCCATCGAGCGGCGGGCAGCCAACTGGTAGGACAGACTGAGAAGCGACACATTATCCATGGAGCGGAGATCCTTTCTGGCCCTCTGGCAGAAGAACGGTCTGCACAGCCCGTGCCATATGCAAAAGGCCGGATTCCCGGGGTTTTCGAAGGACGGATTGGCCGTACCGGCAAAACCTGCCGGGAGAAGTCTGCCGTACCCCGATTTTTGAACCACTCCTTAACCACGTCAGCCTAACGTCGGGCCGTCTTCTAAGCGGAACGACGATGGCCAATACGGACAGCGATACCGAGGACCAAGACGGTCAGGCAGATGCCGAGGCCGGAAAGCAAGGTTTTGTTAAGAAACTCCTTGGCAACAAGAAGATGCTGATCATCGCCGGCGTCGCACTTCTGCTTTTGCTGGGCGGCGGCGGTGCTGCACTCTATTTCTTAGTCCTCGCCAAGCCCGAAGCCCCGGCCAAACCCGCCACGCTGGCCGGTACCGATATGCCGGCGATCCCGCCGCAAGTCGCTTATTTCGATATTCCCGATCTGATCGTGAACATTCAAAGCGCCGATGGCAGTCCGGCATACTTGAAGCTGTCGCTGTCGCTTGAGCTCTACACACCGGAAGAAAAAGCCGGAATTCAGGCCTTGTTGCCGCGCATCGTGGACCAGTTCCAAGGCTATTTGCGCGAGCTGCGCCCCGACGATCTCAAAGGCTCTGCCGGCATTATGCGGGTGAAGGAAGAACTTCTGCGCCGCGCCAATGTGGCCGCCTCGCCGTATCGCGTGCACGACGTGCTGCTCAAAGAAATGATCATCCAGTAGTCCAAAGAAAGCCTGAGTAGAAAACCATGGCCGACGAAACCGAACAAACAATGGCTACCCAGGCTGAGATCGATGCCGCCTTCGCGGCGGCAGCGGCCGGCCCTTTGCCGTCGTTCGACGAACCCGGCGGCGCCCCGGGCGCTCCGACGGAACGAATCCTCAATCAGGACGAAATCGACTCCCTGCTGGGTTTCGATGTCGCCACCGATCATATCCAGGACAAATCCGGCGTCCGGGCGATCATCAATTCCACGCTCGTTTCCTACGAGCGCTTGCCGATGCTGGAAATCGTCTTCGACCGGCTGGTCCGGCTGATGACGACCTCGCTGCGCAACTTCACCTCCGACAACGTCGAAGTGAGTTTGGACAACATCACCTCGATCCGTTTCGGCGATTACCTGAATTCGATTCCGCTGCCCGCCATTCTGGCGGTGTTCCACGCCGAACAGCTCGACAATTACGGCCTGTTCACGGTGGATTCGAACCTCATCTATTCCATTGTGGACGTGCTCCTGGGCGGCCGCCGCGGTTCTTCGGCGATGCGCATCGAAGGACGTCCCTACACCACCATCGAACGCACGCTGGTCCAGCGCATGGTCGAAGTGATCCTGCAGGACATGGTGCAGGCGTTTGAACCGCTCGCCCCCGTGACCTTCCAGCTCGACCGCCTCGAGACCAATCCGCGCTTTGCCGCCATCGCCCGTCCCGCCAATGCGGCCATCCTGGTCAAACTGCGTGTCGACATGGAAGACCGCGGCGGCCGCACCGAACTGCTTCTGCCTTACGCGACCCTGGAACCGATCCGCAAACTGCTGCTGCAGCAGTTCATGGGTGAAAAGTTCGGCCGCGACTCCATCTGGGAAGGCCATCTGGCCACCGAATTGTGGTCCACCACCGTCGATATCGACGCCATCCTTGATGAGCAGACCATGCCGCTGAGCAAAATCATGAACATGCAGGTGGGTGAGACATTGCTGCTCAACGCCACACCCGAATCCAAAATCGATCTGCGCTGCCGCGGCGTGCCATTGCTCCGCGGCCGTATGGGCCGGGCCGGAGCCTCGGTCGCTGTCCGCATCGAAGAAGCCATCGAACGCACCGACGCCTCGCGCGCCCTCTAGGGAGACGGACCATGCAAACCATTCTTTCGCAGATCACGCTCTCGATGGGGCTGGAAGTACTTCTGGTGGTGCTGCTCGCCTTCACACTGCTCTATTGCGTCATCCTGGAGCGCCGCCTTGCTTCGCTGCGCAGAAACCAGAATGGCCTGAAGAAGATGATCGGCGATCTCAACAGTGCGATCGTCAACGCCAGCACCTCGCTGCGCGCGCTCAAGATGGCGGCCGGTGAAGCCGCCGAAACGCTTGACGATCGCCTGCGCCGGGCCCGCGCGCTTTCCGATGAACTCTCTCTCCTGACCAATTCCGGCGAACGTATCGCCCAGCGTTTTGATCGCGCCGCGCCGCAAGCCCCGGCCCGCGCCGTCAACAGCAACAGCGGTTCTGGCGGCGGTCAACCGCTGCCGTCCAGCAACATCATGAATCGCCTTTCTGCTCTGAAGGCCGTGCGATGAAATATTTCCGGCTTCTGCCTGCCGTCATATTGGTGAGCGTGGCACTCCTGGGGATCAAAGGTGAAGGCCTGATCCGCGGCGCCTGGGCTCAGGAAAAAGTCGCCGCCAACAATCAGCTTGCCAAAGACACAGCGCCGCTGGCCAATGATCCCGCTGTCGAAGAACCGAGCAGCGAAAGCGCCGCCGAGGTGGACGTGAACAACGCCCTGACAAGGCGCCGGGCCACCTTGGACTCGCGTGAATCCGACATCGAGATGCGCGACCAAGTCCTGAAGGCCGCCGAAGCGCGGGTCGATGCCAAGATCGCCACGCTGAAGCAGTTGCAGGACCAGATCAACGGCCTTCTCACGCAGCGTGATGCCGAACAGCAAAAGCAGGTTACTTCGCTGGTGAAGACCTATTCGGCGATGAAGCCGAAAGATGCCGCGCGCATTTTCAACACTTTGCCGGATGACGTGCTGGTGCCGGTGGCACAGCAGATGAAGTCCGATGTGCTGGCCCCGGTTCTGGCCGCCATGACAGCCGATAATGCGCAGCGTCTGACCCAGAAGCTCGCCAGCCGCCTGAAGCTGCCGGAAACACCGCAAGCGGTGGCCCCGGCGCCCGCGCCTCTGCCAGCCGGAGCCACGCCTGCGCCGCAGACGGGCACGCCACAGGCGGCGGCCCCCAACCAGAAGCCCGGCAAGTGAGGGAAACGGCGAAAGCCGCGTGAACAGGCTCGATGATGCAAGGGATCATGCGCCGGATTGCTCTTGTCGCCTTGGCAGGCCTCATCTGCCTTGGCGCGCCGGCTTTTGCTGGCGATACGGTGACGGGCGCGACCAAGGACGGTTACGGCCGCCTGACCTTTGCACTCGGCAGTTCCGATCAAGTCTCGGCACAAATCTCCGGCCAAGTCCTCACTATCAGCTTCAACCGGAAAATGGGGCTGACCCCGGAAGGCATTGCGCAGTCTCTGCCCGGTTATATTGCCAGCGGCCGCGCCGATGCCGATGGCAAGACCTTCCGTTTTGCCTTGAGCCAGCCTTTAAAGCTGCACACCACTTCGGCACCCGGCAAATTTGCTGTCGATCTGGCGCCGCAAAGCTATAGCGGCACACCGCCAGAACTGCCCCAGCCACCGCCGCCGAAGAAGCCCGAGACCGATGTCTCCAAGCTACCGGTGATCAAAATCCGCTCGGGAGCCTATCAGAACTTCACCCGCGTGGTCTTCGATTGGCCACGCGAAGTGCCCTACAAGGTGTTTCCCGGTTCGGGCAAACTGACCGTCCGCTTCGATGCGCAGTTCAAACCAGACTTCTCGGCGCTCGATCGCGAAGCCCCGCCATGGGTGAAGTCGGCCGGCTGGCATATGGCGGGCTTCCAAACCATTGTCGATTTCACCACCGATTCCGCCTCCGGTTTCCACGATTTCCGCGATGGCACGCATGTCGTGATCGATGTGCTGGCACCAAAAACCGATGCCGATGCCTATAAGCCGCCGGGAGATACCAAGCCAGCCGTGACCCCGATGACGGCCAAAAGCGTGGCCGCGGCGATTACCGAAGCCTCGCGGCAGATGGCGGCGACGGGTGCTCCGGCGAAATTGACTCAGCCTGCCAAGCCTGCACCGCAACCAGCGCCGCAACCGCCCGCCAAGGCAACACCAGCTCCCGCGCCGCAAACCGCAGCGGCTCCGCAGCAGGCTCTGGCGCAACAGCAAACTGCTCCGACACCGCCGGATACCGCCAGCACCATGTCGCAAGTGGCTGACGGCCATCTCACCAAGGATGGCGCCGTCTTGGTGTTCCCAGGCGCGGGCCGCCTCAGCGCAGCGGTGTTCATGCGCGGCCTCAATGCCTGGATTATCCTGCAAGACGCCCAGCCCCTGGACGTGCAGAAATTGAAAAGCCAGCTCGGCGGCTATCCCACCGATGTGGAAGCGGTTTCGGGCGGCGGCACCACCCGATTGCGCATCGCATTGCGCCAGCCCTCTTCCATCGCCGCGTTCGGAGAAGGCTCGAACCTCAAAGTCGTCATCGCCCGCGAGGTCAATCCGACCGCCGTGGCTTTGGGCTTTGCCCGTAACCAGGAAAACCCGCAACACGCCAGCCTTTCGACATTGATGTCCGGTGCGATACGGGTCGAACGCATTGTCGACCCCACCGCGGGTGATGAGCTTCTGGTGGTGCCCGGCATGGCTGGCCGCTATGTGCCGGCCGACCGCAATTATGTGGAGTTCTCGATCCTGGCCAGCGCCGCCGGCCTGGTGGTAATGCCGCATGTCGACGATCTGTCCGTTGCCATCCAAGCCCCGCGCGTTGCCATCTCACGCCCCGGCGGTTTGTCGCTGACTCCACCGGCCATGGCCGCAGCCTCACCGGATGCCTTGGCTGCCAATGGCGGCAGTCCCGGCTTCCTGGACTTCGCCAAATGGCGGGCTGCCAATGGCGGCTCCTTCCTTAACACCGAACGGCGCCTGCGTTTGGCGGCGGCCCGGCTGGAACCAGATCAAGCCAGCAAGGCCCGCCTTGCTCTAGCCCGTTTCTATCTCGCCAACGGCTTTGCCGCCGAAGCCTTGGGCCTGATCAATTTCATGCAGGCCGCCGATCCGGGCCTGCAGAGCGACGTGCAGCTCCAGACCATGAAAGCAGCGGCGAGCTACTACATGGGTCGCTACCGCGATGCCTTCAACGCCCTAGCCGGTTCGCAATTCGACCAGGACCGTCACGCCGCCTTGTGGCGCGGCCTTGCCGCTGCTGGTCTTGAAGATTGGGAAAACGCCCGCATCAATCTCGAGCGCGTCGATCCCGTGTTCAACAACTACGACAAAGAAACCCAGGCCCGGGCGGCGCTCGCCGGAGTCGAAGCCGGTCTCGGCGTCGGCCGGCTGGAGCTAGCGGACGCCTCGATGGAACGCGTGCCCGATAAACTTTCTGGTTCGCTCGCCATTCATGCCAAGCTCGATCAAGCCCGCCTCTTCGCGGCTGAACACCGCAACGAACGCGCCGACGCCCTGTTCGATGACGTGGAAAAGAGCGGCAACGAACTTTATGCCGCGCAAGCCATCTACTATCGCATCAATGCCGGCCTGCAGAGCGGCGCCTTGAGCCCGCAACAGGCAATCAACGGGCTGGAACGGCTGCGCTACCGCTGGCGCGGCGATGGCCTCGAATTGAAGACCTTGCGCAAGCTCGCCGCCATCTATTTCGGCCAGAAGCGCTGGCGCGAAGGCTTCATCACCTTACGCGCGGCCGCCACCCAATTCCCCAACAACAACGAAGGCATTCAGGCCATGGATGACATGCGCGCCGCCTTCGTCGATCTCTTTATGCACGGCAAAGCCGATGCCATGCCGCCGGTGCAGGCGCTTGGGCTGTTCTATGACTTCATCGAGCTGACTCCGATCGGCGCCGATGGTGACGAAATGATCCGCCGCATGGCCGACCGTCTGGTCAAGGTGGACCTCTTGGGGCCCGCTGCCGATCTGCTCAATTATCAGGTCACCAAGCGCCTCGATGGCGTCGCCCGCGCCCAGGTCGCCACGCGCCTCGCCATGGTGCAATTGATGGATCACAAGCCGCAAGCCGTGCTCGATACCTTGCGCAGCACCCAGATCTCCACCATGCCTGACGACGTTTCACATCAGCGGCTCTTGATGGAAGCGCGCGCCCTTGCCGAACAGAAGCATTTCGATCGCGCCCTTGACCTCATCGCCGTCGACCAGCAGCCTGACACGGTGGCGATGCGCGCAGAGATCCAATGGAAGAGCGGCAACTGGCCGGTGGCCGGTAAACTCGCCGAAGAATCTTTGGGCGAACGCTATAAGGATGACAAGCCGCTCGGCGATATCGAGCGTCAGACCGTGATGCGGGCCGCGGTGTCCTATTCCCTGGCGGGCGATCAAGTAAGCCTCGACCGGCTGCGCAACAATTTCTGGGCCAAGATGAAAGCAAGCCCTGATGCCGCCACCTTTACTGTGGTGAGCGAACGCATCGATCTGCAAGGCGTGCCCTTCCGTGATGCCGCCGCCAAGGTGGCTTCGGTGGATACGCTGAAAGCCTTCATGCTGGAATATTCCCAACCGCTGAAGCGCTGAGGCTTCTCAAGCGATAGAGTGCCGGAAAGCGCCGACCGCAAGCGCTTGATCATTGTTTGCCGGTTTTGCACTCTTACAGGGAGGGGTATGCGGCGAAGACCTTTCGCCCGCTGCGCGCCGCAACTGCGCCTCAAACTTTCACATCCACGGCGTCAAACAAATTGTTGAAGTGGGAAGCGCCTAAACGGTTTCAAGCACTATTTGGTAGCACCACTGACAATTGAAAGGTCGGTCTGGCTGCCCCTGGGAAAAATACCTATGTGCTGTTTAGACGGAGACCAATTTACGGGTTCTCCAGTGATCCCAGGCATCATCTGCGCTGAAAGTGCGACGCACAGGGGACGCCATGCACTCTGCCAAATCCAGCTTAGAGCGGCAATTCCTCATGATTGTCGGGATCGGGCTGTTGTGTGCAACGGCGGCGGTCGGCTGGCTGGCGTGGTGGTCGCAAACCAAAGCCATCGAGGACCGGCTGCACAGCCTCTCCAGCAACGAGATGCAATCCCTCGATGCGCTGGTGAACAGCGCCATGCTGGCGCGGATGTCTGACTCCAACAATGTGGCGCTGGCGGTGTTCGATGGCTGGTTCGCGCAGCGCAATGCCGATTATCCCGGCGCCCTATGGAGCGCCTGGAACACACCGATGGCCGAAGCCGTCGCCCGCATGGATGCCAAGAAAGCCATCAAGAAGACGCGCGATGCCATCGATGACGAGGTGATCCATACCAAGAAGCCGGTCGCCCGCTTTGTCGGCGACACCTACCGCTTTTCCACGCCAGTCATCCTGGGCGGCAGCAAAGCCACCAGCCGGGCGGAATGCTTCGCTTGCCATGCGGCACCCATGGGGCAAGGCAAAGGCGATGTCATCGCCGTCTTCTCCTCGAGCGTTTCGGCCCAAAAGGACCTCGCCGAGCGCGATCACAATGTGAAAATGCTGGTGGCGGGTGCAGCGGCGTTTTCGCTGCTGTTGCTGCTGGCAATAAAGCTCACCTTCAAGAAGGTGGTGGCACGGCCCTTGGAACGGATGATCGGTGCCATGTCGCGCCTCGCACAAGGCCAGACCGATTGCGAGGTTCCGGATTTGCAGCGCTCGGACGAAATCGGCCAGACCGCGCGCGCCGTGCAGGTGTTCAAGGATAGCATGATCGAGGCCGACCGGCTGTCCAAACAGGAACGCAGCGAGCGGACCAAGAAAGAACAACGTGCCCAGAAACTGGAAGATCTGACGCGCGAATTCCAATCCTCCACCGGTAGCATGGTGCAATCGCTATCGGATGCAGCCGGCGAATTGAAACAGGCTGCCATGTCGATGCATGACACCGCCGAACGCGCCAGCCAGCATTCCCTGACCGTCGCCGATGCCATCGAAGTCGCCTCGGAGAATGTGAACGCCATGGCGGCTTCGACAGAGCAGCTGACGGCCTCGATCGACGGCATCCGCGCCCATGTCAAAGAGGCCGCCGAGGTTGCGGGCCGCGCGGTGGGCGAAGCTCAAACGACGGACAGCATCGTGCAGTCGCTCTCGGGTGCGGCCACCAAGATCGGTGACATCGTCGATATGATCAGCAGCATCGCCAACCAGACCAATCTTCTGGCCTTGAATGCCGGGGTGGAAGCGGCCCGCGCGGGCGATGCCGGCAGAGGCTTTGCCGTGGTGGCCGCCGAAGTGAAACTGCTCGCCAATCAGACGGCTCAAGCCACGCGCGATATCGCGACGGAGATCCGTCAGATCCAGGAATGTTCCGGCCAGGCGGTGCAAGCGATCAACCATGTGGGCGGCACCATTCAGAAGATCAGTTCCATCGCTCTGGCAATCGACCAGGAAGTCGAACAGCAGCGCCAAGCGACTCAGGAAATCGCCCGCAATGCCCAGGAGACGGCACAGAAGACCAGCGATGTCTCACGCAGCATCGCCACGGTCCGCAATGCATCGGAAAAAACCGGCGAGGTCTCCGAACAGGTGCTGAATTCCGCTGGAGTCCTGGCCGAACAATCGGGCCAGCTTTCAGATGATGTCGGCAGCTTCGTCCGCGAGATCGGGGCAGCGTAGAGCGCTCTGGAAGCTGCCCCCACCTAACCTGCCCCTTTCAGGGGGAGAAAATGGGTTATTTTGCCAAGTTATAAATGAGCCCATTGGGATCTTGCACATAACAGCGGGGGAATTCCGGCTCGTCCTTGAGCACACGCCCACCAGCAGCGATGATGCGCGCCTTAACGGCAGCGACGTCGCCGACATGCACTTCCAGTACGGGAGCCAAGGCCGGACCTTTCTCGATGAAGAGATTGATGGCGGGACCAAGCAAGCTGATGAGCTCTTCGCTTTCTTCATTGATCGCAAAGCCCAGCGTGTTCACGTAAAAGGCAGCGGCGGCTTTGATATCCGGCGCTTGGATAAGGATATCGGCCCCGAAACGATTGGCCATGGCAGCACCCCAGATTGTTGGCAGTGCAGCGTAACAGGAAATCCGGCTTCGATCATACCCCCTGAAAGGGGGAGATGCTGAGCGAGAGCGAGGCAGAGGGGGTCTGTGCGAGCTCGTCTGGGCTCTGGAAGCTGACCCCCACCCGAAATTTGCTCCCGCAAATTTCGACCTCCCCGCAAGGTTAAATCAATGGGCCAAATCCAGTGCCTTGCCGTCGGTGCCGAGGCCGGGTTTTAAATCCAGGAGCTTCAGCACCGTGGGTGCGACATCGATCATCTCGACCCGCGGCAACAGCTTGCCCTTCGCGATGCCGGGCCCCCAGGCATAGAAGATGGCGTGCATGGCTTCGACATCCGGCTTGAAGCCATGCATGGAGTTGAACCACTTCACTTCAGGCTCATAAACCGGCGGACCGGAGAGGTTTTCCTCCCGCGCCGCAATCTCCGGCTTCATCAGCGCCTTGCCTTCGAAAGCATAAGGCGGGCGGGTGATCAGCAGGAGGTCGCCGACGCGGCCACTGTCGCCGATATGGACATAAGAGGGAAAATGGCCCTTGCGGTAGACTTCGAACACGGTACGATAGCGTGACAGCGCCTTGGCGACACGGCCCGCATCCTGGCCCGGCTTGAGATAAAGCATGGCCGAACCGGAGCCATAAGCGACATCGGTTTCGAAGTGATGCAAAGCGGCGAGCTTGTCGATGTTGATGACCTTGTCGATCTTGATCATGCCGTGATCGGCACCGACCACCAGCGTGGCTTGGCGTTCCGGCGGCAAGCGGTCGAACACCGCGAGCAATCGGCCGATGATCGCGTCCGCACGCACCACCGCCGCCTTGGTCTTGTCGCCATGGACACCGTCGCTATGCGCCACCGCATCGGGATAATCGAAATAGAGCGCGATCAGGCGCGGGCGGTTGGGGCTTTTGTCGGTGAGCGCCGCAATGGTGCGCGCCATGACCGTATCGTCGTTCTCATGCTTGTCCCACGGCACTTCTTCATTGATGACGCTGGCCTGCGGGCCCGTCTTGCTCGACCAGCGGCCGACGAAATTGAACGCCGCCGCATGCACGCCTTGGCGCTCGGCCGCCTGCCACAAGGATTCGCAACCCATACGCCAAGCGGCATCGGCGCGGTCCATCTTGGTGCCATAAGCGCCCATTTGCGGATCGATGAACTCGTTGGAGACAATGCCGTGATGGGCGGGCCAACAACCGGTCTGAAAGGTGGTGTGGTTGACCATCGACAACACCGGGAAAGACGGGATCAGATGGCGCGAGCTGATGCCTTCGCGCTTCAAGCGGTCGAAATTGGGCGTCGCCACACCCTCCATCATGAACGGCGAGAAACCGTCGAACAGCACCACCACGACGGTGCGGTCGGCAGCACTGGCGGCCTGGAAAAAGAGAAAGGCGGCGAGGAAGGCGAGAAGCTTGGTGATACGCATGGCGAGGCTCGAGCTTTGATAATCCGGCATAGCGCCATTGGAGGGCGGATGCACGTCCCTAGCTTACGCGCCTGACAGTGATGCGACAAAGGCTCAGCCGCGATACCGCAGGGCCTCCACCAGCAGGGCCAAGGCGGGAGAGGCTTGGCGGCGGCTGGGATAGTAAAGATGATAGCCCGAAAAGGGCGGGCACCAATCGGACAGAACATGTTTCAGCCGCTTCTTGGCCAAGGGCTCGGCCACCAGATCCTCCGGGAGATAGGCCAGACCGAGGCCCGCCAGGGCCGCCTCCAGGATGAGACCCAGGCTGTTGAAGACAAGCTGGCCATCCACCCGCACATTGATCTTGCGGCGGGGCTTTTCGAATTCCCAGGCGTAGAGCCCGCCATAGGTGGGCAAGCGCAGGTTGATGCAGCAATGCTCGGTGAGATCTTGCGGCTTTTTGGGAAGCGGGTGGGTCTTGAAATAGTCCGGCGAGCCCACCACGGCCATGCGCATATCCGGGGCGATACGCACCGCGATCATGTCCTTGGCGACCTGCTCCCCGAAGCGGATGCCAGCATCGAAGCGCTCAGCCACAATATCGGTGAGCCCGGCATCGACCACCACCTCGACCTTGATATCGGGATAGCGCGGTAAAAACTTCGCGAGCCGCGGCCACAGGATGGTTTTGGCGGCATGCTCGGCGGTGGTGATGCGCAACGTGCCGGCAGGCTTGTCCCGCAAGGCGCCAAGGGCAGCGAGTTCGCTCTCGATCTCCTCGACATGAGGACCGATATTGGTGAGGAGGCGCTCACCGGCCGCGGTCGGGGCCACACTGCGGGTGGTGCGGGTGAGAAGCCGCAAACCCAGGCGCTCTTCCAAGCCTTTGATGGTGTGACTGAGAGCGCTTTGCGAAACGCCCAGCTTGGCAGCGGCACGGGTAAAATTCTTCTCGCGCGCCACGGCGAAAAAGGCCAAAAGATCGCTCAGATTCTCGCGCGGCATTGATGAATCCTGCTCATAGGTCCTATTGGGTTATACCACCTTATGTGCTTGGCCAAGCTTTGCTAGAAATGGCGGATGCGATTTTTCCGGCGGGCCATGGCGTCAATTTTCGGCGTGCCGCGTTCCGCTGCCTTTCCTTTCGGAGAACAACCATGCCCATTTCCGTAGTCGGCTACGCCGCGCATTCGGCGACCAGCGAACTTGTCCCTTATTCCTTCGAACGCCGCGATCCCAAGGCGGACGATGTCGTGATCGAAATTCTTTATTGCGGCGTCTGCCATTCCGACCTGCACACCGCCCGCAATGACTGGGGCTGGACGGCCTATCCCATCGTACCCGGCCACGAGATTGTCGGCCGCGTTACTGCTGTCGGCAAAGATGTCACCCGCTTCAAGGCCGGCGACCATGTCGGTGTCGGCTGTCTGGTCGATTCCGACCGCAGTTGCGAGCATTGCGAAAAAGGCCATGAACAATACTGCGACCATGGCGTCTTCACCTATGGCGGCCAGGACAAAGACGGCTCCATGACCCAAGGCGGCTATTCCAGCCAGGTCGTGGTCTCCGATCGCTTTGTGCTGAAAGTGCCCGATGGGTTGGACCTCAAAGGTGCGGCGCCGCTGCTTTGCGCCGGCATCACCACCTATTCGCCGCTGCGCCATTGGAACGTCAAGAAAGGCGACAAAGTTGCGGTGACGGGGCTCGGCGGCCTCGGCCATATGGCGATCAAGCTGGCCAAAGCGATGGGTGCGGAAGTGACCTTGTTCAGCCGCTCGCCGGGCAAAGAAAACGATGCCCGCCGCCTCGGCGCCGATCACGTGGTTATTTCGACCGACGAGAAGCAGATGGCAGCGGTGCGCGCGAAGTTCGCCCTGATCATCGACACCGTGCCCTATGACCACGATCTCAACCCTTACATCCCGACCCTGAATGTGGATGGCACGCTGGTGCTGGTGGGTTATCTCGGCCCGCTGGGCACGCCCTTGAACACCGCGCATATGATCCTGAAGCGCCAGGCGGTGGCGGGCTCCTTGATCGGCGGCCTGCCGGAAACCCAGGAGATGCTGGATTTCTGCGGCCAGCACGGCATCACCGCCGACGTGGAAATGATCGCCATGGACGGCATCAATCACGCCTATGAGCGGATGCTGAAAAGCGATGTGAAGTACCGCTTCGTCATCGACATGGCGACGCTGAAAGGCTGATCGCTCTTTGTTTTAAGATAACCAGACGCCACCGGAATCCTTCCGGTGGCGTTTTGTTTTGCGGAATGCCCAGGCATTTATGAGAGGACTGCATAAGTTCATGCCGATTTTGCAGTCTTATCGCGGGCGCCGCGGCGGCGTAGATAACCGCTCACACAAGGAGAATTCGGATGCAAACACGCAAACTGGGCAATAGCGGCTTGGAAGTCTCGGCCATCGGGCTCGGCTGCATGGGCATGAGCTTTTCTTATGGCGCACCCAAAGACAAAACCGAAATGACCGCGGTGCTGCGCGGCGCGGTAGAACGCGGTGTCACCTTCTTTGATACCGCCGAGGTCTATGGCCCTTTCACCAATGAAGAATTGGTCGGCGAAGCCCTGGCGCCGGTTCGCGACAGGATCGTGATCGCCACCAAATTCGGCTTCGATCTTGCCGCGCCGCCAAACTTCGCAGCGAGCGGGCCGCGCCTCAACAGCCGCCCGGAACACATCAAACAGGCTGTGGAAGGCTCGCTCAAGCGGCTGAAGATCGAGACCATCGACCTGCTTTATCAGCATCGCGTCGATCCCAGCGTGCCGATCGAAGAGGTGGCCGGTGCGGTGAAGGAACTGATTGCGGCGGGCAAGGTGAAGTATTTCGGGCTGTCGGAAGCCAGCGCCGAAACCATCCGCCGGGCACACAAGGTGCAGAAGGTCACGGCCTTGCAAAGCGAATATTCGCTGTGGTGGCGGCGTCCGGAGGAAGGCGCGCTGGCGGTGCTGGAAGAACTCGGCATCGGCCTGGTGCCTTATAGCCCGCTGGGACGCGGCTACCTCACCGGCACGATCGATGCGGGCACCAGCTTTGCCAGCGGCGATTTCCGTGCTGCCCTGCCCCGCTTCAAGCCGGAAGCGATGCAAGCGAACAAGGTTGTGATCGATGTCCTGGCAGAGCTCGGCCGCAAGAAGGGTGCCTCATCGGCGCAGATTGCGCTGGCTTGGCTGTTGGCACAAAAGCCCTGGATCGTTCCCATTCCGGGCACTACCAAGCTTTCGCGGGTCGAAGAAAATATCGGCGCGACGAAACTCAGCCTCTCGGCCGAAGACCTCGCGGCAATCGATACAGCAGCAGCCAAGGTGATCGGGGGGCGGTATCCCGAAGCGCTGGAGAAAATGACGAACCTTTAGGGGCGCGGGAAGGCTTACGCCTTCCCCCATTCCTTATATGCCGCGAGGATTTCGGCATAGATCGCGCGCTTGAAGGGCACGATGAGGCCGGGGAGCTCTTCGAGCTTGGCCCAGCGCCATTCGGCAAATTCCGGCTCGTGGGTGGTCAGATCAATGTCGCTGTCCTGACCGGTAAAACGCAGCACAAACCAAGTCTGCTTCTGACCGCGATATTTGCCATGCAGCGCCACGCCGATGAGATGATCGGGCAGGTTATATTTGAAATCGCCGGGCAGCGTGCCGATGATTTCGGCCTTGCCGGTGCCGACCTCTTCCTGCAATTCGCGCAAAGCCGCTTGTTCCGCGGTTTCACCCTTGTCGACGCCGCCTTGCGGCATCTGCCAGCTTTCCACGGTCTGATCGATACGGCGGCCGACAAAAACCTCGTTCTTGCCGTTGAGCAGCATCAAGCCCACACCGGGGCGGTAAGGGAGATCTTCGGCTTTGATTTTCTTGGACATACCCGGACGCGCTATTTCTTTTCCGCCGGGACTATCGCCGAAACGGGCGCCAGAACAAAGCCCCGCCCCGGAAGACCGCGCGCCCACAGATTCACGCGCTCGATGGTGACGGGATAGAGAAAGCCGGTTCCAGCTGCGCTGCCTTTGCTGCGCGCTTCGGCTTCCAGATCGGCCAAGCGATGATCGATCTCCATCGAAGCCTGGATGGAATCAATGGTGTTGGTGGCTTGCACAAAAGGCGCCCCCAGCCGCCCAGCCACATCTTTGGTGACCGAATGGCTGGCCGTGCCGTTGTCGTAGAACATCAGGCCGCGGCGCATGAGATAGGTGAGCATCGGTTCGACCGAACCCGAATCGGAGAGGAAGCGCGCGCCCAAAAGATTGGTGACGCCGACATACCCGGTGATGCGGGTCAAAGACCAAGTCAGCCGCTTGATATTGCCTTCCTCACCCACCGAGGAACGCAGCGTGTATTGGCCCGGATCGGAATCGGGAAAATCATAAGGCTCCATCGGCACCTGCAACAGCACCTCATGGCCTTTCTGGCGGGCCAGCGACACCCAATGCTCCACATCGGCGGCATAAGGCGCAAAAGCCAGCGTCACCCCGGCCGGGAGGGCGGTGATTGCGGCCTGGGTCGCCTTGGCGCTGATACCGAGCCCCCCAATGACTATGGCGATGCGGGGGCGGCCTGTACCAGGATTGGGGCCGGCATAAGCATTCAGCGGCCAAACACCCGTCTCAGAGATGCGCGGCAGATAGCCTTGCGGAGTCTTCTCCAGCAGTGCGGGATTGGCAATGGACGGACCGCCAGCCAGAGGCGGCAGTGCAACGGGCGGGGTGGCATCGGCCACAGGCGGCGCCGATGGCGGCGGCGGATTGGCCGCGAGTGCCGCTTTTTCGGAAGGCGAGAGAATGGCGGGAAGAATGCCGCCCGGCGGGGTTTCGAAAATCTGCGGTGGCGGCAGAGGAACCGGCTTTGCCGCCACAGCCGCTTTGGGCCGGATATCGGCCTTTTCGATGGGCAGGAAAACGACCTCGTCCTGCTCCCGCAAAACCCCAGCCCTGCCGAAAAACTGAACGGCCACGGCCAAGCTGCCCAGCAGCAAAAAAACCACGAGCCAAGATACCCCCAGCACGAGGGCTCCGCGCTTGCCGGTCATGCTGAGTGCAGCCATGGCCTATGGTAAGCGCCAGCATGGTTACACTGTGGTTAAAACAAAGGCCGGAAACCTAGATTTCCGGCCTTTATCGCGACTTTTGGCAGTTAACCCGGGGTCCTTAGCGGGTTTGCGGCGCCTTGGCTTGGGCCATCGCCGTTTTGCCGTGCAAGAGGTCCAGCGCATAGGAGAGCTGGAAGTCCTCGATCTTCTTGCCCGCCGGCGGGCGGATGACCGACTGTTCCTGCTTCTTCTTCTTGGCGGCGTCCTCGTTGATGAGGTGACCGGGCAAATCGGCTTCCGAAGGCCGTTCCACCTTGGTGGCGTTCTCTTCCGAGCCTTGGGCCACCGCGATGTTCGGTACAATGCCTTCCGCCTGGATCGAACGGCCGGACGGGGTGTAATAGCGGGCCGTGGTCAGACGCAACGCACCACCGCCTTCACCGAGCGGGATGATGGTCTGCACCGAGCCTTTGCCGAAGCTGGTCATGCCAATCACCGTGGCGCGCTTGTGATCCTGCAGCGCACCGGCGACGATTTCGGAGGCCGAAGCGGTACCGCCATTGACCAGCACCACAACCGGCTTGCCGTCGGTGATGTCGCCCGCCTTGGCGTCATAACGCTGGGTGTCTTCAGGGTGACGGCCGCGGGTGGAAACGATCTCGCCCTTCTGCAGGAAATCATCCGACACCTGCACCGCTTGGTCTAACAGACCACCCGGATTGTTGCGCAGATCGATGACATAGCCTTTGAGGCTAGGGCCGATCTCTTTCTTGAGTTCGCGCACAGCCTTTTCGAGACCGCGATCGGTTTCTTCGTTGAAGGCGGCGAGACGGATATAAGCGATATCGCCTTCGCGATGCCATTTCACGCTGTCGACGTGAATGACGGCGCGCGCCAGCTGCACATCAAAGGGCTTTTTCTCGCCCTGACGCAGCACCGTGAGCGTCACCTTGGTACCAACCGGGCCGCGCATCTTGTCGATAGCGTCGTTGAGGCCCATGCCTTGAATAGAGTCACCGTTGATGGCGGCGATGTAATCGCCCGTCTTGAGCCCGGCCTTGGCGGCAGGCGTGTCATCGATCGGCGAAATGACCTTGATGAGCCCGTCGTCCATCGTCACTTCGATACCGATGCCGCCGAACTCGCCTTTGGTCTGAATCTGCATATCGGCCCAGGCCTTGGCGTCCATGTAGCTGGAATGCGGATCGAGGCTGGAGACCATGCCTTCGATGGCGCCGCTCATCAGCTCCTGGTCCTGCACCGGGCGAACGTAATTCTCGCGGACCTTTTCATAGGCATCGCTGAACAGATCGAATTGCTTGTAGATATTCGAATTGTTCGCGCCCTGAGCTTGCGGCAACAACCCCACTGCGGTGATGAAGCCAAGACCCATTCCGAGAGCGACAAACCCAAGACGCTTCATGCTACCTTGCCTTCCTGAGCACGACACCGATAAAGGGGGCGGGGTTCATCCCCCGTCCGTTCTGCCGTAATTCAAAATATAACCTAGGCTCGTGGTCAAATTTGGACATCGCGCCGACAGGCTCTCCGAGAAGAACGTCATCGCCGGTGCGAACGTCAAGCCGTTCCAACCCTGCCAGGACGGCATGGTAACCAGCGCCGATTTCCAAGATCAATACGTGTCCCACCTTAGCGAAGGATCCGGCGAAAAGAATCTTGCCGTCTGCCGGCGCCACCACAGGCGCCCCAGCGCTTGCCGTATAGGTCAGTCCGGGAGCCGTGCCGCCGCCAACACCGTCAACACCACCATTCCGGACCAACCCGACCACCGGTGCAATCAGAGATGGCCGTCCGGCACCCGCACGCGAAGCGGCGTTAACCGTGACAACCGACTGTGCCTGCGGGGCCGCGCCCAACTGAGCCACCTTTTGTAACAGAGCCTGAAGATTTCCGGCCTGGGAAGCGATGGTATCGAGCTTGGTCTTTAGAACTCCATAACGCGTCGCAGCCGCCTCCGCTTCCAGCCGTTTGACCGCCAAAAGCCGGTCGAGTTCGACCTTGGCCTTGGCCAGAAGCGTGGCATTTTTCTCCGCATCGGCGCGGCGGGCGATCAGGTTTGTCCGGGTACGCTGCAATTCCGAGATGCGGCGGGACAAATCGGCCGCCTCCCGGTAGACATCCGGCAGAGACGCCCCGATCAGCATGGCACTGCGCGCCGCCGAGACCGCATCGTCCGGGCGGACCGCCATGGCAGGCGGGCGGTCATGCTGCAAGCGTTCAATAACGGCCAAAAGCCGGGACACCGAGATCCGGTCGCGGGCAAAAGACACCCGCAAGCGCCCATATTCGGCCGAAAGCCGTTCCACTTCGGCATCAAGACGCAGCTTTTCACTTTCGAGGAATTCGACCCGGGCCGCGCTGTCGATCAGCTTTTTCTGCAGCTCGGCGGCCTCCCGGGCCAGGGTCTCCGAAGTGGTGCGGGCGGTATCGACGGCCGGCTTGTCCTTGGCGATTTCGCCAGAGAGGCTCTTATATTGATCGGCCGTGGTGGGCTGCTTCAGCAGTTGATTGAGGGGGACGGCCCCCTTCATATCGGAAATGCCATCCGAAGGCGGTGGCGCCGGAGGCTGGTTTTGACGGGCCTCGGCGCTGGGCCGGGGCTTGGGGCGCGGGATTTGCTGGCTTTTGGCGACCGCCTCACCCGAGACGATCGCCAAGCCGCAAAAAAACAGCGCCAGAAGAACGGCGTTACGCCTTCTTGGTCTGTGCTTTGACCGCGTTGATGCGCCGCTCAAGCTCCGCCGGGTCCCCAAGGAATTTCGCATCCGCGGCTTTCCAATCCGCATTCAGACGATAGGCCTTCGGAATACCGGTCGGCAAATCGACATCGATGATGTCTTTGTCGCTCACGCCTTCCAGGTACTTCAAGAGGGCGCGCAGAGAATTGCCGTGGGCGGCGATGATCACGCGCTTGCCAGCCTTGAGATCGGGCAGAACCGCTTCTTCCCAGTAAGGCATGACGCGGGCCAGCACGTCCTTGAGGCTTTCGCTCTTGGGCAGCTGGGCCGGATCGATATCCTTGTAACGGCGATCATGGGCCGGGAAATCGGGCGAAGAGACATCCACCGGCGGCGGCGGCACATCATAAGACCGGCGCCAGATCTTCACCTGGGCTTCGCCAAACTTCTCGACGGCTTCCACCTTGTTGGCACCCTGCAAGGCGCCATAGTGGCGTTCATTAAGACGCCAGTGCTTCTTCACCGGCAACCAAACGCAATCCATTTCGTCGAGCGCTAGATAAAGAGTCTGGTTGGCGCGGGTCAGCAGCGAGCAATGGGCGACGTCGAAGGCAAAGCCTTCCTCTTTCAGCACCTTGCCGGCCGAACGGGCTTCGCCGACGCCCTTCTCGCTGAGGCGGCAATCGCGCCAGCCGGTGAAGAGGTTGAGCTTGTTCCACTCGCTCTCGCCGTGCCGCACGATGACAAGCTGGTAGTCCTTAAATTGTGACATCGCTTCCATCCGTGAATTTCGCCGGTGTTTTACCGCGCGGGCGCACTTTGAGAAGCGGTTTTACCGCCACTCTGGGAGGCGGTTCGCCGCGGCAGCCTATGACACCGGTGGCGAAAGCGACTAACGCTCTACGAAACCTGACTTATTTTTCCAGAAGACGCAATTTTTGTAAGCGTCGTTCCAGATGGCTTGCTGCATTTTGCTGTCGGCCCCGTTGATCATCGCATCCCGCATGCGGGCCGCCGCCACATCCGCACAAGCCGGATCGGAAGCACGGCTGCGCTGGTCCAGCCTCGGCTCTGCAGCACACCCCGCGATCCCCAGCGCTAATATGAGTATGCAAATTCTCATTCAATTCACCCCTACCCCTGGGATAGGTTCTACCAATACGCGTTCTGTTTTTGTGCAAAATTATTGTCAACTTTTGATATAACGCAGCTTATGGTTGACGCAGCACGAGCGGACAGGGCGGAAACTGCCGGGAAGTTCCTGCCTAGGCCTTCGGAGGCCAATCTTAATATCTTGAAATAGAAGGAAAATTTCTTCCCTTCCGGCGGCATGAAATTGGCATGGGGCTCACCGCATACCCGGGTGGAACCATGCGTAGCTTGCGAAAGATTATTGCCGCGATCTTGTTCGTCGCTCTGGCAGGCCAACCTGCCCTCGCCTTGTCGCGGGTGAAGGATCTGGTCGATATCGAAGGCATTCGCGACAACATGCTGGTCGGCTATGGCCTGGTGGTTGGCCTCAACGGCACCGGCGACTCGCTCAAGAACGCGCCTTTCACCCAGCAATCCATCCAGACCATGCTGGAGCGGCTCGGGGTCAACACCCGCGGCTCCACCATGCAGACCAAAAATACCGCGGCGGTGATGGTAACCGCCAAATTGCCCTCTTTTGCCGCTGCGGGCACCAATATCGATGTTTCGGTCAGTGCCATGGGCGATGCCAAATCGCTGCAAGGCGGCACGCTTCTGGTCACCACCATGTTCGGTGCCGACGGCCAGACCTATGCTTTGGCGCAAGGCCCTGTTGCCATCGGCGGATTCTCCGCACAAGGAGATGCCGCTTCTGTCACCCGCGGCGTGCCGACCTCAGGCCGTATTCCCAACGGCGCCATCGTCGAAAAGGAAGTCGGCTTCAATCTCTCCGCCGAGCGCAATCTGCGTCTGTCCCTGCGCAATCCGGATTTGACCACGGCGTCCCGCATCGCTTCGGCGGTCAATTCCTATATCGGCTCACCGGTGGCGGTCGCTTCCGATCCCTCGACCGTGCACCTCAGCATTCCCACCGATTACAGAGGCGGTGTGGTCGGCCTGCTCACGGATATCGAACAGGTGAAGATCGCCACCGATCAGCCCGCCCGCGTCGTCATCAATGAATCGACCGGGGTGATCGTGATGGGCTCCGACGTGCGCATCTCCACCGTCGCCATTGCCCAAGGCAACCTCACCATCCGTGTGACCGAAACCCCGGAAGTGAGCCAGCCAGGACCGCTGTCCAACGGCACTACCCAGACCATGCCGCGTACCAAAATCGACGTGGACGAAGGCAAAGGCAAAAAGATGATCCTGATGAAAGAAGGCGTCTCGCTGCAGAACCTGGTCGATGGCCTCAACGCCTTGGGTGTCGGTCCGCGCGACATCATCTCGATCCTGCAAGCGATCAAGGCGGCCGGCGCCCTGCAAGCCGAAATACAGGTGATTGGATGAGCGATATCGCCAGCGCTGCGGTAACGGCAGCCCAAAACAGCCAGATCAAAACGCCTGTAGCCACCGCCGACACGGCCCGCGCCAAGCAAGCGGCCCAGCAATTCGAAGGCGTGTTCATTTCTCAGATGCTGGGACAGATGTTCTCCGGCATCTCCACCGATGGGCCGTTCGGCGGCGGCCAGGGCGAAGCCATGTTCCGTTCGCTGATGCTCGACGAATATGGCAAGCAGCTGTCCTCCCAAGGCGGCATTGGGCTGGCCCCCTCCATCACGGCCCAGCTTCTCAAACACCAAGAAGCCGCGGCCCAAGGCAAGACGCCATGAATCCAGAAACCGAAAAGCTCGAACGCATCATTATCATGGCCGAAAAGCTGCAGCAGGCGCTAGAAGGCGACATCGCAGCTTTGCGGGCCGGAAAGCCCCAGGAGATGACCTCGCTCGATCCGGAAATCGAACGCCTCACCGTCCTCTATTCGCGCGAAGTCACCAGCATGGACCCGGCTCGCGCCAAAACTGCGCCGGGTGACATCTGGAAACGCTTGGTGGCGGCGACTGGCAAATTCCGCGACACCTTGAAACTGCATCAGCGGCTCCTCATCCGCGTCCGCAATGCCAGCGAAGGGCTGGTCAAAGCGGTGGCCGATGAGGTGCAGAAGCAGCACGCCCCCCAAGTCACTTATGCACCGGCCGCCGCAGGCTACAAAAAAGCTCCGGTCGCCATGCTTTATAACGGCGTGATCTGATTTCGGATGCGGTTTGGGGGAGACGGCGGCGCGGAAATCCGCGCCGTTTTGTTTTGCGCCGCGGCTATGCGGTGAGCAGATTCAGCGCCAGATTCATGTCGGCATTCTGCGCATTGTTATAGGCCGTGGCAGCTGCCGACATGGTGCCGGTATTGGTCGAAGCCGTGGAACTGGCCGTCGAAGCGGTGTTGTTGCTCTTGTGATAGACGTTCTGAACGGCGCTCAGCACATTGAGCAGCATGGCACGCGCGGCACCGGCGCCCGTCGCAGTCGAGATGTCCATATTGCCAGTGAGACCCAGCGCATAGGTCTGGGTCGCGCTCGACGACGACGATGCCGACGAACTGGACGAAGAGGTCGAGGAAGCCTTGGACAGAGTCTGCGCGGAAATACCGAGCGGACCCAGCGCATCGAAATTGTCCAGCCCCGAGACCAGCTTGGCGGTAACGCCGGCACTCACCTCGAGCTTCAAGGCCGCGCCGGTCGAGGTGTAACTGATCGATGCCTTGCCCTTGGCGCCGAACTGGGCGTTGATTTTGGTCACCAGTGAATTGAGCGTCTCGCCCTTGTCGATGGTGATCGTGAAGGTGCGCGCGGCCGTTCCCTGGAGGGCCACCTTGAAGCTGTCACCCGCCCGCAAGGTGGTGGCCGAGGTGAGATCCGAATTGGCTTGGCCTTGCACCGTGCCGGAGGGCAGTCCCAAGGCATCCAAAACGCTGGAACCGTTGGCGGAAAAAGCGATACCGGCACCGGTGGACTGGCCGTCCATACCGCCATATTGGCGGACCCAGCCGAGCGAGCCCGTGCTGCCGCTGACCGCAGCGACGAACATGTTGTTCGTACTGCCGGCGCTGCGGTCCTGCCCGGGGAAGGCGCTGTTGGTGCTGCCGGCCAAATAGACCGTGCCATCGGAACCGAGCGTGAGGTTGGCCCCCGTTTCGTTGCCGGAAGTGCCGACATAGGTCACGCGATTGGCGGTGACGGACGAGCCGTTGTCGCTTGCCGCGAAGACGAAAGCATCGGTGCCGCCGGAAGCCGAGTTCGTGGCCGTGGCATTGAGCGCACCATTGCGAGTCGTGCCAGAGATATAGATGTTGCTGCCGTTGGTGACGATGCCGCCGATGGTGCCGCCGGACTGCAGATCACCCATATCCATGGTCCAGGCCGGAGTCTGGGTAATGTCTCCACCAGCATATTTGCTGAGGATGGCATGGCCGTTCTGCAGCGAAGCGACGAGAAGATCGCCATTGGCCGTAACGCTGGTAGCTGCAACGCTGTCGGTACCCGACGTGCCGAGCTGGGTTTTGCTGGTAATGTTGCCTTTGTTGTCGAGCTTGACCAGGTAGGCGTCTTGTCCGCCCGACGAGGTCTGACCGGAGCCGATCACCCCACTGGTCTGACCGCCGACATAGACGTTGCCAGAGGAATCGACGCTGACGGCATTGGCACTGTTGGCGTTCAAGGTCGGGATTTGCGCCGTCCAGACCTGATTGCCATTGGCATCATATTTGACAGCAAAGCTATCCTGGTGGCCGTCATTGATCGCCGAGGCGGTGAGTGCGCCTGTGGTACTGCCGACCACGACCAAGCCGCCGTTGGGATCGAAGGCCATGGATGCGCCATTGGCTGTACCAGCGCTGCCTACCAGTTTCGACCAAGTCACATTACCGGCGGAATCGTATTTGGTGAGATAAACGTCCTGGGAGCCCTGATTGAGCTGGCTGCCGATGCTGCCCGTGGAATTGCCGAGCATGTAGACGTTGCCGCTCGAATCCACCAGCGAAGATGTGGCCGATGAGGTCGCCGATGACGAGCCATTGCTCACGCTCATGGTGCGCGAGAAATCGGCTACCGGACTGGACAAATCGCTGATCTTGGTGAGACGGCCTTGGCTATCCGCCGCAGATGTCGAGCTTGCCGAGCTGAGGCCGGACGTGCCTGCCACATAGAGCGATGGCGTCGACGCGGCCGAGAGCGATACCTGCTCGATGCCGCCCGGCACGACCTTGATGGCGTACTGCCCGAAAGAGGTATCGGTGGTGTCCGCGGTGCCCGACACCAGATCCTTCTGGAAACGCGTCGCAACACCGGCCGACGAAAGCTGCTGATTCACATAGGCGACGACGTTCTCCATCGTCAGACCGCCCTGCACATTGGCAAGATTGATCTGGATGTTCTGGGTCGCGCTTCCCTTTGTCACCGCGATGTTGAAGCTGTCGGAAGAGCTGAGGCCGGAAATGGGATTGGAAACCGTGGTCTCGGAAGCGATGATCGAGCCGGTGTAATCGAAACTCGGCGTTGCCACGGTGGCCTTTGAGGTGACAGACGAACTCGGCTGCTGCGCCTGCAGCGTGAAGAGATTGAAGTTGGTGTTCTTGATGTAATTCTGGATTTCGGTGAGCCCCGCCTGGAAGCGCGTATTGTAGCCGGCGCGCTGGCCAGCAGTGGTGCCGTCGCGCTTGGCCATGACCGCGAGATAAGACAGGTTGTTCACCGCGCTATAAAGCGCAAAGAGTTTCTGATTGTCCTGCTCCATCTTGGTGTCGGTCTGGATGCCGGACGTCAGCGGAATTTTGCTGGTATCGATGAAGTTCTTCAGAGAAAGAACACTGGCGTCGCGCGTCTCTTGCGAAGCAGTCGTCACGCTCCATGGAGTTACGTCATTCGCTGTGGCGCTGTTCTTGTTAGTGGTTGTCGCGGATGTAGCGCTCGTATTCGAAGACGTAGCCGCCACCGTGCTGAGCTGAGCGCTGTAATAGCTCATCAGCAGCGAAGTATCGAAGCCTGTAATTGTGGTCGCCATAGCTACGGCCGCAACTTCTCGAAAACACCGGATTTTCGCGCCTTTCGCGTTAACAGCATCTTAAATCGGCAACGTGCTTAACGCACTCTTAACAAGAGGCAGCCCACAACTGCGGCATGGACAATTACACACTCGGACTGAAATTGTCAGCCGCGGGTCAGCATGCCCGTGCCATCGAAGCCTTCGAGCGCGCCCTGGCCGACAATCCGTCCGATACGCGCACCTTGTTTGCGCTCGGCAATACGGCGCGAGCCTTGGGTCTTACCCCGGCCGCCGAAGAATTTTATCGCCGCGTGCTCGCCCTCGAACCTGGGCGGCTGGAAGCGATCGTCAATCTCGCCAATCTTTTGCGCGCCAGCGGACAGTTCCAGGCCGCGGAAGCTGTGTTGTGTCCCGCTTTGGCACGGGATCAAAAAAATCCCGAACTGCTGCTGGTTCTTGGCTCGGTGCGCCGTGAGATGAGCCGACCGGACGAAGCCATTGCGCTCTATCGCCAAGTCTTGGACGAAGACAGCAACAGCATTGCTGCGCAGGTCAATCTCGCCGATCTCTTGGCAGATCGCGGCGAAGATACAGAAGCCCTGATACTTTATGCCCGCGCCTTGAAAAGCGATCCCGGCAACGCCCAAGCGCGCCTCAACCGGGCGGTCTTGCATCTCTTACGCGGCAATCTCAGCGACGGCTGGCGTGATTACGCCGCCCGTCTCAAGGTTCCGGGCAAAGTGCCGGTTCCCGATCACGGTCTCAAACGCTGGAGCGGCGAGGCGTTGAAGCGGACCCGTCTGCTTATCACGGCCGAACAAGGCGTGGGCGATCATCTGATGTTTGCCAGCCTCATTCCCGAACTTGCAGCCCGGGCTGAACAGGAAGGCGGCAGCCTGATCCTGGAATGCGAACCGCGGCTGAAAGCATTGTTCGCGCGCTCTTTTCCTTCGGTCATCACCCGGGACTGGGAGATCGAAAAGCAACACGGCGCGGTGCTGGCGCATTACGGCTGGCTGAAGAAATTGGGCGGGGCTAATGCGGCCATCGAGATGGGCAGCTTACCCAAGCTGATGCGCAAGACCATCGCGTCCTTTCCGGCACCGCATGCCTATCTGAAAGCGGATGACGAAGAAGCGGCACGCTGGAAGGCCGTTTTCGCCGGTCTGCCACGGCCGTTGGTCGGATTTTGCTGGCGCAGCGGTCTCGGCGGCGGCGAACGCGCCTTGCAATATGCCCCAAAAGAGGCCTGGGCGGCGTTTTTGCGCGAGATGCCGGGCACCGCGGTTTGCACCCAATATGATGCCAAACCAGAAGAAATCAGTGCCCTTGAGAGGGCCAGCGGGCGCTCCCTGGTTGTGCCACAAGGCATTGATCAGAAACAGGAATTGGATAGAGCCGCAGCCCTGTTTTCGGCGCTCGATGCCATGGTGAGCGCACCTACCGCCGTTTCCTGGCTGTCTGCCGGATTGGGCCTTCCCACCTTCAAGGCGCTCTATGGCGTCAGCTGGACCAGCTTCGCCCAGAGCTATGAACCTTTCGCGCCCTCGGCCCAGTTTCTATCGCCGAAAACACCCGGTGATTGGGCGGATGTTTTCGTCCAAGCGCAGGCAAAGATCAGATCGCTTCCCGGCTGAGGGCGCGGCGAGTCGCCAGCGCGGCGGCCAGATCGGCGGCAATGCGATTGGCGCCAAGCCCATCAATGGTCATCAGGCCAGCCGCATGCATATCACGCCGCTTTCCACTGTCATTCAACAGCGACCATACCGCTTGGGCGATCTCTTTGTCGGAACAAGCTTCGGCCGTGCCCAGTGAGACACCCATGCCGGCATGCTCGAAGGCCGAGGCCGATTGGGCGTGATCTTCGCTGATGCCAAGATAGATCGCCGGCACTCCGAAAGAAGCAAGCTCATAAGCGGTGACGCCGAAAGCCACCAAGGCCACATCGCAGGAGGCAAATTCCGTGGTCAGGCTGTCGGCCCCTTCCACGGTTTCGAAATTCGGCGACAGGCGCACGATCGAGCGCGCCATGCGGTCTTTGTTCTTGAAACCAGGACCGATGACGAAACGGGCCCGGAACACCGGATCCAACCGCTTCAAGGCGTGGGCGCAGCGCTCCGTAAGATTAAATGGATCAGAACCGCCCATGGTGACGAGCAGCGTCGGGCAAGGCGAATGTGAGCGCGGACGGGCTGGAGCTTGCATCGGGCCGAGCAACGCCCATTCCCAGCCGATGCGCGATTCGCAATGGCTGGCATTCCAATCGAGCTGCGCGGCCTGCGGCACCGGCGGATAATAGGCAAAATCGCAGGCCAGCCGCCGTTCCGAGCCATCATCGACAATGGCTTTCAGCGGAATGGAAAGCGCATCGATATCGGCACGCGAAGGACCTTCACGGCAATCCAGAATCAAAAGGTCGGGGTTATGCACCACGGCAGAGAGGTCAGCCGCCGGGCTGGAGAGGAGTTTGGCTTCGAACCCGGCCTTGACGATCGGGGCGAGCGCCTCTTCCGTGCCGTTGAGTGCAAAGACGGCGCCGATACCTTGGCGGTCGCGCAAGCTCCGCGCCAGCGCGATCATGCGTTTGACGTGGCCGAAGCCGTATTTGCCGCCGCCATCGCAGCGGATGAGTGCCAGCGCGCCTCCCGCCGTAATCTCTTTCTGGTGCACATGGGCATTGATGGCCCGCAAGGATGGCTCGCGATCGAGCAGCAACAGGAGATCGGCAAGCGAAGCCTCACCAGCCTTGGCTTCGAGGCGCGCATGCACCGCTTCCACAAAGGCAAGATCATCTGGCGTATCGACCGTCAGCCGCGTGCCGGAGCGCGCCAGCTTGGGATAAGGCTTGGCCCGGGCAATGAGCACAAAATCAGGATGCTGCTTGAAATAACCGGTGACATGTTCGCGGGCGATGGGATCTTCGCGCGCCACCAGCATGAGCTTGTCGAGGGCCCGGCGGGAGAAGGGATCGACGCCGCAATGGGCGGTCTCGGCATGTTCTTCCAGCAGCACATAATCGCCGTCCTGCTCGATCATGGCCGTGACCAGATGATCGATGAATTCGGCATCGATAAAAGGCGCATCGGCGTTGACGCGTACAATGATATCGGCGTCGGTAACTTCGGCGGCGCGGGCAAAACGGGCAAGCACATCGTCTTCCGGCCCGCGGATGACGGTCACGTCGTTGGCGAGTGCGAATTCAACGATGGCATCGTCGAGCGGATTGGTGGAGGTGGCGATAGCCACTTCGCGAATCAGCTTCGATTTCCGCAAACGGTGCACGATGTGCCAGAGCAGCGGCTTGCCAGCCACCGGTTTCAAAACCTTGCCTGGCAACCGTGTCGACCCCATCCGGGCCTGAATCACGGCCACGATGCGAGGGTTCATGCAGAAGGCTCCCAGACGGCGCGAACGGACTTCAGCGGACGCATGCCGTCAGATGGGTCGGCCCGCCAATCGCGATCATCGCGTTCGGATGGTTGCGGTTCCTTGAATCCTGTGCCGTCTGCAGAAAAAGATTCCCGGATGCGGGCAATGACAGGGGCGATTTCCCCCGGAAGCCAGCAATGGCCTGCGGCATATTCGGCGCCATGGCCATCGAGATCGAGATGGAACTCCACGGCGGCGGCGTTCCAATGATGGACAGCACGCTCGATTACCGCCGGACGGCGGGTATGGTCGGACCAGCCGGCCCGGCAACCCGTGGCGTTGCGCAGGGAGGCAATGGCCGCGAGATTGGCTTCAGAGGCGGGCGTGGGGTAAGCCGAAACGCAATGCAGCAGTGTGATGTCGCAGGCACCGGCAGCTTTCAGCGTTTCCACCGCGGTAATGATTTCGTCCATGGTCGCCATCCCGGTCGACATCACGACAGGCTTGCCGGTTTGAGCGCAGGCTTCGAGCAGCGGACGAACCATCAGCTCGTAAGACGCGATTTTGTAGAAGGCGACGTAAGGACGAAGCTCTTCCACCGCTTCGCAATAGAACGGTGTACAGGAAAACTGGATACCGCGCTCTGCACAGCGTTCGGCAATCGGCCCCAGATGCTCCAGCGGCAATTCCCAATCCTTGCGGGCGCGATGTTTGGCGCTTTTGGCCAGGATTTCCGGTGCAAATAGGTGATCGATCTTGAAGAGCTGGAACTTTACCGCATCGCAATCGGCAGCCGCCGCGGCATCGACGAACTGCAAAGCCCGGGCGAGTTCGCGGCCGTGGTTGGAGGAAGCTTCAGCGATGAAGATAGGAGCCATGTCGCTTTGTCCCGGCAGCGTCTTAACAATTTCTAAAGCCGGCATGGCTAAAAGAGGGTTAACGAAGGATGCCTGTCATGAGCCACGAATCCGCTGAAAAGATTATTCGTTGGAAAGCCCATGCGGGCCCGAAGCTGACGCGAGTCAACGACTTCGACATTATCGAATGCGAGACCTGCGGCTTTCGCCATGTGGTGCCGCTACCCGAGCCGGAAAATCTCGTCGAGGCGTATCGCGAGCTTTATTACACCAAGGAAAAGCCGACCTTCCTGGCTTATGCCGCGGAGGATCAGGCATGGGCAGAGCTGGTGCAAAACGACCGGCTGGAAATTTTCGAATCCCAGCTTCCGGCAGAGCGCCGGCGGCTGCTCGATATCGGCTGCGGCCCCGGCTTTTTCCTGAAAACGGCCAAAGAGCGTGGCTGGAAAACCAAAGGCATCGAGCCCTCCCGCCAAGCGGCGGCGCATGCCAAAGGCTTGGGTCTCGATATCGTGGAAGGTTTTTTTGGACCCGATAGCGCTCCCAGCCTCAGCCGCTTCGATGCCGTGCATCTCAACAATGTGATGGAGCATCTGCCTGATCCGATCGGCGTGTTGCGCTTGGCGCACGATCTGTTGGAGCCGGACGGACTGATTTGCATCAATGTTCCCAATGATTTTTCGCCGCTGCAACTGGCCGGTCAGATGGCTGTAGAGGCGGGCCCGTGGTGGATCGCACCGCCCCATCACCTCAACTATTTCGATTTCGTCTCGGCCGCCAGGTTGTTGGAACGGCTGGGATTTCGTGTGGTCGAACGCACCACCAGCTTCCCGATGGAACTGTTTTTGATGATGGGCGAGAATTATATCGGCAAGGACGATGTCGGCCGCGCTTGTCATAACCGGCGTAAGAAATTCGATCTCGCCTTCGAGGCCGCAGGGCTTTCCCAAGCGCGCCGCGACTTCTATCGCGCCTTGGCCAATGCCGGCATGGGCCGCGAGGCCGTGTTGATCGCAGCCAAAAACTGAGTCGCCGCAAGTTTGTTGCAGTAGCAGCGTTTCCGGTTTGGACGGATCGTCGCATCACCCATACGGTAGGGCCGGCACACGCCACGGAGCAAAAATGCTCCCGGTGTCAAAGCTCTCGCGCCCGCTTCCAGCAGCGCCTGCGACAAGTCTCGTAGCGAATTATTAAGCAAGGTGAGCGGAAGATGGTTACCAGTCTCCTTCCGGGCCTTTGCCATGCAGGACATTCATCAACCGTGCGGTCCTCTCGCCCATAGACGCACGCCTGGCAAACCCGAGGACACCACGTCGAATTCTGCCGACGGCCGCAAGCACGTGCCTACCAACGCTTGGCAGCCTGACTGCCCGCTCAGAGGGGAACCTATATGCCGATAGCAGCGCACGCCCAATCCAAGGCCGAAATGGCCGCCACCCATCCTGGAATTGAAGCCCAGATCGCCGAAGCCGCCCGCTTCACCCGCCGCCATCTGGTCGCTTCCATTTATCGCGCCACCTCAGGCCATCCCGGCGGCGCCTTGTCTTGTGCCGATATCCTGGCGGCTTTGTTCGGCGCCGAACTGAATATGTGGCCGAATGCGGTGGATGATCCGCAGCGCGACCGCTTCGTGCTTTCCAAGGGCCATGCCTGCCCGACGCTTTATGCCATCGCGGCTTGGCATGGCTTCTGTGACAGAAAGCAATCGTTGAATCTGCGTAAGCTCGGCAGCCCCTTCCAGGGCCATCCGCATGTCAAGGACCTGCCTTGGGTCGAAACCTCCACCGGTTCGCTGGGCCAAGGTTTCTCGGTTGCCATGGGCATGGCGATGGGCCTCAAGCTGCAGAAGATCAACGCCCGCGTCTATACCGTGCTCGGCGATGGCGAGATGCAGGAAGGCAGCGTGTGGGAAACGGCGATGTGCTCCGCCCACCACAAGCTCGATAATTTCTGCACCGTCATCGACTACAACAAAATGCAGTCCGATGCCCTCAATGAGGAGATTTGCGGCCTTTACCCGCTCGGCGACAAGTGGCGCGCCTTTGGCTGGGAGGTGCAGGAGATCGACGGCCACAACACTTCCGAAATCCTCGCCGCCTTCCGCAACGCCGCTACCACACGCGGCAAGCCCTCGATGATCATCGCCAATACCATCAAAGGCAAAGGCGTTCCTTATATGGAAGGCAGCCCCGCCTGGCATGGCAGCGTCAAACTCTCCCGCGAGCAGGCTGAAACCGCGCTCGTAGCCCTCGGCTGCAATGCTGAAGAAATCAAGGAGTTCCTCGATGTCTGATAACACCGCACCGGCTCTGATCGGTTCCTCGGGCGACTCCCTGCGCGAAGCCTTCGGCAAAGAACTGACCCGTATCGCTGCTGATTTCCCCAACCTCGTCGTGCTCGATGCCGACGTGGCAGGCGGCACCGGTATCCATCATTTCCGCAAAGCCCATCCCGACAAGTTCCTCCAGTTCGGCATCGCCGAACAAAACATGGTCGCGGCGGCAGGCGGTTTGGCCGCCACCGGCATGCTGCCGATCGTCAGCGGCTTTGCCTGCTTTTTAGAGCGCGCCTATGAACAAGCCCGGCTTTCGATCGGCTATGCCCGCCGCAATGTGAAGATCGTCGCCAGCCACCCCGGCCTTGATGTCGGCCCCGATGGCGGTTCGGCCCAGGCCTTGGAAGATATCGCAGCCTTCCGCGCCATTCCCGGCATGACCGTGATTTCGCCCGCCGATCCTGTGGAGACAGCCCTTGCCACCCGCGCCATCCTGGAATTCGACGGCCCGGTCTATATGCGCACCGGCCGCAGCGCCTCGGTGCGGCTGTTCGACGACAGCCACAAATTCGAAATCGGCAAAGGCCAGATCTTGCGCGACGGCAGCGATGTGACGCTGGTGGCGTGCGGTGTGGAAGTTGCCCGCGCCATGAAGGCCGCCGATCTTTTGGCCGACGAAGGCGTAGATGCCCGTGTGGTCAACATGCCGACCATCAAACCAATCGACGAAGTTCTTCTGAAGCGCTGCGTGATCGAGACCGGCTGCCTCGTGACGGCCGAAGACCATAACATCTATGGCGGTCTCGGCAGTGCGGTCGCGGAAGCGGTAACCAAGCACCGTCCCTGCCCGATCGAATTCGTCGGCCTGATGGACAGCTTCGGCTGCTCCGGCGAACCGGACGAATTGGCCGAATACTTCAAGATCACAGCTCCCTTTATCGCGGCGGCGGCGATGCGCGCCATCGCCCGCAAGGACGCCCTGCAATGAGCAGTTATTCCCTGGAAGGCAAAACGGCGCTGGTAACCGGCGCCAGCCGTGGCATCGGCAAGGCCATTGCCCTGATGCTGCTGGAAAATGGCTGCCGCGTCGCTTGCGGCTACAATGCCAACCGTGCCGGCGCCGCGGAATTGGAAGCGGCCTTCGACAACGCTTTTGCCGTCAAGCTCGATGTCCGCAACCGCAAGGCCGTCAAAGCCGCCGTGGCTCAAACCAAGAAGCATTTCCGCGCGCCCGTTGACATCCTCATCAACAATGCGGCCATCGCGGATGAGCGCCCGATGGAAACCATCACCGACGCTGCCTGGGATCGCATGCTGGAAACCAATCTGCGCGGCCCCTTCATCCTGGCGCAAGAATGCCTGCCCGCCATGGTGAAAAACGGCTGGGGGCGGGTCATCAATATCGTCTCGATCGGCGGACAATGGGGCGGCATGCGCCAGGTCCATTACGCAGCCTCCAAAGCGGCGTTGATCAACTTCACCCAATCCTTGGCGCGGCTTTATTCGGCGAACGGCATTACTTCCAATGCGGTTTCCCCAGGTCTCGTCGCCACCGACATGGCGCAGAAGGAGCTCAATACCAAGGCTGGCAAGAAAAAGGCCGCCGCGATTCCGCTGGGCCGTATCGCTTATGCCCGGGAAATCGCCGCGGTGGTGGCGTTCCTGTCCTCACCTGAGGCCAGCTATGTCACAGGCCAGACCATCAACGTGAACGGCGGCATGTATTTCGGATGAAAACACTGCTCATCATCTCGGGCGGCGTTGAAGCCGCGGAAGCGGTCCGCATCGCCAAAGGGATGGGGCTGTATGTTGTTGTGTCCGACATCAATCCTCAAGCGCCCAGCTTCCAATACGCCGATTCCATCCTGATCGCTGATGTCTACGGCCCCTCCGACACCGCTGCGGCGGCCGAGCGCTTCCACAACAAGATTCGCAAAATTGACGGTGTGATCTGTGTTGCCGCGGATGCGCCGCTGACCGTCGCCGCGGTCAATGAGCGGCTCGGCATCGCAGGACTTTCCCAGCGCAGCGCCGAACTGGCTTGCGACAAGCTCGCCATGAAACAGCGCTTTGCCGAATGCGGCGTACCGGTGCCGTGGTTTACGGCGGTCGAGACGCCGCAAGAGCTCAAGCGTCTGATGGCCGAACGCGGGCCGAATCTGATCATTAAGCCGGTGGACAGCCGCGGTTCACGCGGTGTGCAGCGCTTGTCCCATGTCGATGATCTCACCAAGGCATTCCTGTTTGCCCGTTCGCATTCGCCGACCCAACGGGTGATGGTGGAAGCCTATCTGCCGGGGCCGCAGGTTTCGACCGAATCCGTGGTGGTGGATGGGACCTGCTATACGCCGGGCTTTTCCGACCGCAATTACGAGTTCCTCGACAAATACGCGCCCTATTTCATCGAGAATGGCGGCGATCTTCCCAGCCGCCTGCCCGCCGACATCCAGGAACGCATCAAAGAGGTGCAAGGCCAAGCGGCCGCTGCCCTCGGCGTCACCCGCGGCACCGTTAAAGGCGATATCGTCGTCCACGATGGCAAGGTCTACGTCATCGAACTGGCGGCGCGGCTTTCTGGCGGTTTTTTCTGCACCCAGGAAATCCCTCTCAACACCGGCGTCGATTTCGTCGGCTGCGCCATCAAAGTGGCCTTGGGCGAAAATCCCAGCGCCGAAGAGTTGACGCCGAAATATCAGAAATGCGTCACCCAGCGTTATGCCTTCCCCAAAGCCGGTACGGTGGTTGCCGTCGGCGGTGCCGAGGCCGCGTGGGCCGAGGAAGGTATTGTGGAAGTCAACATCACCGCTCAAATCGGAGATGTCATTCCGCCGGCTGGTGACAAGCGGCCTTCAGCTGCCATGGTGATCGCCATGGGCGAGTCACGTGAAGCCGCCCGTGCCTCGGCGGAAAAAGCGCTGGCGCAGATCCGGATCGAGACGCGATGAACGCCCTGCTCGCCAGCAGAACGCTTGCGGCTAAAACGGGTGGATTGAAGCTTTTCGCCTTCTTCCACCTCAATCTCGCATTTTCATCCATCGAAGAGGAAGAGCGCGGCCGCGTTATTGAACATTGCTATAAGCCGCTGCTTGCCATGGCCGAAAAGGCCGGGCCGATTGGCATTGAAGCCTCAGGCTTCACCTTGGAAGAGATCGCCGCGCGCGCGCCGGAATGGATCGAAGACCTGAAACGGCTGATCGCAGCGGGCAAGGTGGAATTCATCGGCTGCGGTTACAGCCAGATGATCGGACCTTTGGTGCCGTGGAAAGTAACGGCGGCGAATCTGCGCATCGGCAATGCGGTGTACCAGCGTTTGCTGAGTCTCCAGCCCGCTATCGCCTTGGTCAACGAACAAGCCTATTCCGGTGGCCTTGTGGGGCTTTATTGCGATGCGGGCTATCGCGCCCTCATCATGGATTGGGACAATCCCGGTTCCACCCATGACTGGCCGGCGGAAACCGGTTATCGCCCGCAGCGCGCCCTGGATCCTGGTGGCCGCAGCATCGGCCTGTTGTGGTCGAACACAGTCGCCTTCCAGAAGCTGCAGCGCTTCGCCCATAGCGATATCGGTCTCGACGAATACCTGACCTATCTGCGCTCGCAGAAAGGCAAAAGCGAACGCACCCTCTGCCTTTATGCCAGTGACGCCGAAATCTTCGATTTCCGCCCCGGCCGCTACAAAACCGAAGAAGCCATCACCACCATCTCCGAATGGACAAAGATGGAAGAGGCGTTTGCGGCGGTTCTGAAAGAACCGGGTTGCAGCTTGATGTTGCCCTCCGCATTGCTGGGCGATGAAACCAGCGAAGCGCTGCGCTTGGAAACCGCGGCCGTGCCGGTGCCGGTAAAAAAACAACGCAAATACGCCTTGTCGCGCTGGGCGGTGACGGGCCGCGATGATTTGGGTTTGAATGCAGCCTGCGAGCGGATTTATCGGGCGCTGGATGCCGTCAAGGCCGATGACGCGGCTTGGAAAGAGTTGTGTTACCTGTGGTCCAGCGATTTCCGCACCCATATCACCGCCAAACGCTGGGCAGGGCTGGAACAGCGCCTGAAGGCCGCTCTGGCGCGTTGGCCTTTACCGCCGACGCCGAAACCTCCGGCTCCGCAAGGCCCTGAAATCCAAGAGCGCTATATCCCGATCAAGACGGCCACGATTGCCGCAGAGCTCGATCGCCGCCGCGGCTTGGCGCTGAAACAAGTTTCGTTTGCTGGCGGCACACCGCTGATCGGCATGCTGCCGCATGGCAGTTTCGACGACATCGCCTTACAGGCCGATTGGTACACCGGCAATTGCGTTTTCGAGGCGCCGGGGGAACACAAAATCACCGATCTCGAACGCGGCGCGGCACAGGTTTGGGAAGAAGGCGGCGATATACTGGCCTTCACCCGCATCGAAACGCCCAAAGGCCCGATCGAGAAAACCTTGCGCTTTCATGGCGGCAAGCCGCAGATCGATTTCGATATCGCCTTCCATTGGCCGGATTGGGGAAAAGGCTCGCTTCGCCTTGGCCACGTCACGTTGCTGCTTGGCGGCTTCGATTTTCCTAATCTTTTCTTAACAACACATAACGGCGGTAAGGATTACGAAAGCTTTGCCTTGGCTGGCGAGACAGTGGACCACGGCGCGCCGGTGTCTTTCCTGGTTTCTGCCGCCCACGGCCTCGGGCTGACCGAAGGCTGGGCCGAAATCGGCGATGATAAGCATCGTATCCGCCTCACGGTGGATCGCACCGCGGCCCCTTTGCTGGGGCTTCTCACCCATCGCCGTCTTAAAGGCGGGGTGTTCTGCCAGCTCGCGCTATCGGCCCTGGAACTGGACGATACCCGCAAACCGACCCCGCTTTGTGCCGGAGTAAGACAATTTCGCTTCCAAATGGCCCTGGTGTAGCCAGTTGTTAACCGCGTTCTGCAACGATTGAGCAAGACATGACCAATGGTACTGCCATGGCCCAGAGGGCAAAGAAAAATTTCGTCGAAGCCGAAGCCGCCAGCGAACATCCGGCTTTGCGCGATTTCAGCCAGCCTTGGATCGATCTGAACGACAAGACCGTTCTGGTCACCGGCGGCACAGGCTCGTTTGGCAACCACTTCGTCAAGACGGTGCTGAGCCATTACAAGCCCAAGCGGCTGATCATCTTCTCGCGCGACGAACTCAAGCAATATGAGATGCAGCAGCGCTTCCCGCAGGAAGAACATCCCTGCATGCGCTTCTTCATCGGCGATGTGCGCGATCGCGACCGGCTTGATCTGGCCATGGCAAATGTCGATTACGTCGTGCATGGCGCAGCACTGAAACAGGTGCCGGCCGCCGAGTACAACCCCTTCGAATGCATCCGCACCAATGTGCTGGGCGCCGAAAACATCGTCTACGCCGCGCTGCGCCGCAATGTGCAGAAGGTGATCGCACTGTCGACCGATAAGGCCGCCAATCCAGTCAATCTCTATGGCGCCTCCAAGCTAGCTTCCGACAAGATCTTCGTCGCCGCCAACAATCTCTCTGGCGCCGACGGCACCAAATTCGCCGTGGTGCGCTATGGCAATGTGGTGGGCTCGCGCGGTTCGGTGGTGCCCTTCTTCAAAAAACTGGTGGAAAGCGGCGCCGAGCTGCCGATCACCGATGCCCGCATGACCCGCTTCTGGATCACCCTGACCCAAGGCGTGAATCTGGTGCTCTCGTCCATGGAGATGAGCAAAGGCGGCGAGATTTTCGTACCGAAGATTCCGTCAACCACCATCACCGGCCTTGCCAGCCTCTTGGGACCGCAACAGCCGCAGAAGATCGTCGGCATCCGTCCCGGCGAGAAGCTGCACGAAACCATGATCCCGGCCGACGACTCCCATTGGACGCTGGATGTCGGCGACCGTTATGTCATCCTGGCAAGCTTTGCTGCCGCTTTGCGCGAAGCCTATCTCAACCGCGGCGCCAAGCCGGTGGCAGAAGGCTTCTCCTATTCGAGCGACAACAATCCCGAACAACTCGATGCGCGAGGGCTGCAGCATCTTTTGGCTGAGGCTTACGCATGACCATGCCGCAGCCGAAGGCAGACCAGGCTCCGCCCTTTCTGCCTTATGGGCGGCAGATCATCGAAGACGACGACATCGCCGCTGTAGCCGAGGCGCTGCGCGGGGACTATCTCACCACCGGACCGCTGGTCAGCCGGTTTGAAGACGCGCTGAAGGACCGCGTGAAAGCCGAACACGCGGTGGTCTGTTCCAACGGCACTGCCGCGCTCTACATGGCCGCCAAAGCTCTCGGGCTAGGCGCGGGTTCGACCGTGATCGTGCCGTCCATCACCTTTCTGGCTACCGCCAGCGCCCCCCATATGGCCGGAGCGGAAATCGTTTTTGCCGATGTCGATCCCGATAGCGGCTTGATGCGCCCCACCGATCTGGAAGCCGCATTGGCTAAAGCCGGTGGCAAAGCCGATGCGGTGTTCAACGTGCATCTCAACGGCCAATGCGGCGCGGTGGAAGCCATCGCCCAGATCGCCCGCGAGCACGGCATGAAGATCGTTGACGATGCCAGCCATGCCATCGGCACGCGCTATCGCATCGGTGGCGAAGAAAAGCGTGTCGGCGAAAACGCCCTTAGCGACATGACTACCTTCTCTTTCCATCCGGTCAAGACCGTGACCATGGGCGAAGGCGGCGCTGTGACGACCAACAATCCCGGATGGGCCGAAGCCCTGCGTCTGCATCGCAACCACGGCATGACGCGCGATCCGGCGATGTTTGAAACCGAAGCCGACGCCTTCGAGGCGCCTGGCGTGGCCAATCCTTGGTATTACGAACTGGCCGAGCCGGGCTTCAATTGGCGCGCCACCGATCTGCAATGCGCACTGGGCTTGTCGCAGCTCGCCAAACTGACACGCTTCACGGCGCGGCGCCGGGCCTTGGCGGCAGCTTATGATTCCCTCTTGGCGCCGCTGGCCCCGCTGGTAAAAGCCGTGGCCCATACCGATTGCGTGCCGACCCTTCATCTTTACCCAGTGCTGATTGATTTTGCGGCGGCGGGACAAAACCGCACGGACGTGATGGCCAAACTGGCCGCACAAGGCATCGGCAGTCAGGTGCATTATTATCCGGTGCACCGCCAGCGCTATTACGCCGCCCGCTATGGCCGGGGCGAACTGCCGGGTGCGGACCGTTATTACGCCCGCGCGCTGAGCCTGCCCTATTTCGCGTCCATGACCATCAGCGATGTGGCGCGGGTGGTGGATAGCCTCAAGCGCATCCTGGCTCTCTGAGCCCGTCTCTTTCGCTTAAAAATGAGTGACGGCCGAAGGATTTCTCCTTCGACCGCCGCTTCTTTTTTTGGAACCCCAACCCACGCCCCGGGGAAGGAGGCCTGTCGCGCCTCCATCAGCGGACGGAAACGGCGGCGGGTACCGGGTACCCGCCGTCGCACTACGCTTACTGGAAGAGTGACAGGATCGTCTGCGGAGCAGAGTTGGCGATCGACAGAGCCTGCACGCCCAGCTGCTGTTTGGTCTGCAGCGAGGTGAGCTTGGCGCTTTCGGTGGCCATGTTGGCGTCGACCAGGTTGCCGATGCCGCTGGTGACCGTGTCGGACAGCTTGGACGCAAACGACAGCTGGATCGAATACTGCTTCGAACCAGACGACAGTTTGGCCAGAGCCGCGTTGACGGCAACGAGTGACTTCTGCACGGAAGACACCATCGTCGCAGCACCGGACTGCGTCGAGATGTTGCTGGTGCTGGTGATGTTCGACATCGCACCGCTGCCCAGCGCCATAGTCTGCGCCGAAACAGAGATGGATTTCGTGCCATCGGTATTGGCCAGAGCCGAGATCGACGCCGTCTTGCCGTCCAACATATTGAAGCCGTTGAACGACGCATTCGAGACGATGGTCTGGATCTGATCGCGCAGAGCCGTGAAATCGTTGTTCAGGGCTGCACGGCTAGCGGTATCGATAGACTTGTCAGAGGCAGAAAGGGCTTTCGCCTTCATCTGCGTGAGCAAATCAGAGATCGACTGACCGGCGGACATGGCGACGTCCACCGCGGACATGCCGCGGTTAAGGCTGTCGGTGACCGACTGATAAGCCGCCACTTGGCCGCGCATGTTCTGCGCAATGGCAAAGGTGGCGCCGTCGTCTTTAGCCGACGCAACCTTGTAACCCGTACTGATAGCAGTTTGCGTGGCCGACATTTGTGCCTGAGTGTTGCTCAGGTACTGAAGGGCGGTCATTGCACCAGTGTTGGTATTGACGCTAAGAGCCATGGTATTTCTATTGCCTCCGTTCTGGCAGTTTAAAGCGAGCTTTTTGCTCTGGGGGCGTTTTGCCCCGCACTTCCCCTTCGCAATCGGCGTGCCGGAGCCCTGTTAGGGATGCGCTAACTTTCCTTTGGGAGGCCGTGCGCGAAAAAGCGTTTCGCACGGTTGTTTGATGAGGGTGAATTTGCCCGGCAGTTCTTGCCGTTGCCCGGCAAAATTTGCCGCAAAAGGGAAATCCTTGCCGGGAGGACATCATTTTAAGGCTTGGGTAAGCATATTCCCGAGAGCAAAAAAAGAACGCGGGGCAGAGCCCCGCGTCCGGTCTTTCCCTTATACCCCAAGTCTTACTGGAACAGCTGCAGGATCGATTGCGGCGCCGAATTGGCGATCGACAAGGCCTGCACGCCGAGCTGCTGCTTGGTCTGCAAGGAGGTGAGCTTGGCGCTTTCCACCGCCATATCGGCATCGACGAGATGCCCGATACCGGAGGTCAAGGTGTCCGACAGCTTAGAGGTGAAGTTGAGCTGGATCGAATACTGCTTTGAACCAGCAGACAGCTTAGCAAGAGCCGCGTTCACTGCGACAAGCGACTTCTGAACGTTGCTGACCATCGTCTTGGCATTGGCCTGCGTGGAGATATTGCCGGAACTCGCCAAGTTGATGAGAACACCCTGGCCCAAAGCCATGGTCTGAGCGGACACATTGACGGTCGAAGAACCATCGGTCGACACCAGCGCCTTGATCTGCGAGGTCTTGCCATCCAGCAGGTTGAAACCGTTGAACGAGGCGTTATCGACGATGGTCTGAATCTGATCGCGCATCGCCGTGAAGTCGTTGTTCAGGGCTGCGCGGCTGGCCGTGTCCAGCGAAGTATCGGCCGCGGAGAGCGCCTTCTGCTTCATCTGGATCATCAGGTCGGAAATCGATTGTGCTGCCGAGATCGCGACATCGGTCGCCGACATGGCGCGGCTCAAACTGTCGGAAACAGCCTGATATCCCGCAACATTGCCGCGCATGTTCTGTGCAATCGCGAATGTGGCGCCATCATCCTTGGCGGAGGCGACCTTCTGGCCTGTGCTGATCGCAGACTGCGTCGTCGAGATCTGCGCTTGGGTCTGATTGAGGTACTGCAGCGCGACCATTGCGCCGGTATTGGTGTTGACGCTCAGCATAGTGTGTTCTCCACATTCCGTCGTTCGGACATCACTTGCCAGGGCACTGCGCACCGGCGCTGTCCTCTACGCAATGGCCATGCCAGCGAAAAAAGCCCGGAAAACCGGGAAATTTTCCCACTCCCGCGGGATAACAAGGAAGAAATGGTGGGGAGAAGTTGCCCACCGGCAATTGCGTACTGCAAAACAGTCTCAGCCAAGACAAGCGCCAAAAGAGCGAAAACCGGCACTCTTTAGCGGGCCAAAAGAACTTCGTGCTAATCTCAGCTACGCTAGATCTTGGACACCGCCATGCCCAATCCGACACACACTATCGCTTCTTGTTACGTCTGCGGCGGCGGCAAATTCCGCTTTCTCTTTTCCAAGAACGGGTGGCGGATCGAGGCTTGCAGAAATTGCGGCTTTGTCTTCGTCAACCCGCGCTACGGCGAAAACGAAGCAGCGGAAATCTACAATGAAGAAGGCTGGTTCTTTTCGGGTAGAAGCCAGGATGGCAAAAAGAATTACGCCACAGAGGAGCTGGCCAGCGTCCAGCGTGCCGAAAAAATCGTCGGAAAACTTCGCTGCATGCGGAGCGGGCCAGCCCGGTCCTTACTCGAAATCGGATGCGGCCTTGGCTATGTTCTCGATGCCGCAAAAAAGGCAGGCCTGACGGCCACAGGGCTCGACATCTCGAAGGAAGCCGTCGCCATCTGCCAGGAAAAGGGCCATGAAGCCTATGCCGGAACGCTGGGCGATCTGATCGCCAAATCGGCCGCCAAATTCGATATCATTACGGCGTTCGACGTTTTCGAGCACATTTGCGAACCGCTGGCGTTCCTCGCCGACATCAAGAAGCTCGCCAATCCCGGCGCCTTGATCGTGATGTCCGTTCCCAACGTCCATTGTCTCGCGGCCAAGCTCCGCGGCAAGAGTTGGAGCCAATTCATCTTGCCAGAACACATCAACTATTTCGATTCCTCGACCATCCGGCGCATCATGGAAGGGAACGGCTTTGCCATCGAGGAAATCCACTCCGAGCCGTCGATTACCTTCGGCCTGAGACCGGCCTTGCGATCCCATCTGGCAAAGGGCAGACTCGCAAAACCCGTTACCATGGCGATCAATATGATCACCCGCTTCAAGCGCTACGTCTTCTACCCGCCGATAAACTGGTTCGTGCGCAAGACCGGCCTCGAGGCCAATCTGCTTCTGGTGTTTGCCAGGGCGATCTAAAAGCCCTTTTCGCGCAGCAAAAAAGGCCGGCTCGCGCCGGCCCCTTTGCTGGTCCGCATCCGAATAGCGGACTCAGCCGCCCTGCAGCCCTTGCATGATGTTGCGGTTGATGTCGATCAGCGGATCCAACGAGGCCCCATTGCGGATCACATCCTTCGAATAGCGCGTCACGAACAGCGAGAGCGAGACGATGTTGGCGCGTAATCCTTCCGGCAGCTTATTGTTGTTGTCGAGACAGTCCGCCGCGAGCATGCGCCACATCCGGCGATTCCACTCGACCACTTCGGCCAAGGGACCACCAGTACGCCCATCGCGTTGAGCCGACAGCAGCGCGCCCGTCACTTGCCCGAACAGGCGGTATTCCGCTTCGCGCGAGTTTTCAACAACTTGCTGCGTGTTCTGGTATGCTTTCAGGCTCATAACGCAGACGCTCCTGCTCAAAATCGAAGAGTTTTCTACAGACCATAAGGGCTTTGTAGTAAGAGCCGCTCATGACCTCCCTGCTGATCTCGACGCAGTTTGCCAGAGCTTCGCGATTTTCGATCGCGCCCATGAATTCGGTCATCCGTAACGCGAATTCGTTATAGTATTCGGTTTGATTTTCCGGATCGAGGTACATCATCATGATCGGGAAGTAGATACGCCTTGCAGGCGTGGTCGCTTCCGATTGCTGCATGATGTCCTTTTCCCGAAGCAAACAGGCCTTGTTTTCCAGGATCAGACACGCGCGTTTGTCGCCGTTGGCTAGAACGGCGCCGTTCAGCACGAACTTCTCGCCAGGTTTGAGCGATAATTTGAGTGGCATCAAGTTCTCCCAGGGAGATGGGTGAAGCAGAGCTTACCGGCCACAAAGTTAAAAAAGACTGTTCGAGTTCAAATAAGAGCATTCATGCTTGGTTAAGCAGAATTTGGCATCTTCTTTCTTGCGCGTTTTCAGGATTCTAGACGCATGTCGCAGGCCGCTCCCGCCCCCAGCGCCGCCTCTCTCTCCGACCTCGAAGACAGACTCGACGCCCTCGCCAAGCTGGAAGAGCTTGCTGAAGACCTGCATGCGTTGTCCAGCCGCCGCAAATCCAACCGGCTCATCCGCCTGGGACTAAAGGCCTGGCGGGAAGGCCGCATTGAAACGGCTGGGCGGGCGGCCTTGAAAGCCACGCAATATGACGAAGCCAATGCCAAGGCCTACCAGCTCCTTGGCCTGTATCTCGAGCGGATGGGGTACACCCACAAGGCGCTTGTAACCTATGAAAGGGGTCTTGAGATCGACCCCGGCAATCCGGATCTGATGCTCAATATCGGCGGCACGGCCTGGACCATGAAGCTTTACGAAGGCGCCGCCAAAATGTTCCGCCTCTACATTGCGGCGCGCCCGGACGAGCCGCACGGATACAACAATCTCGCCAATACGCTGAGCGACATGGGCAAGCTGGACGAGGCCATCGAGACCTTGCGCCAAGCCATCTATCGCATGCCCGAACAGCCCATACTTTGGAATGCCCTAGGCACGATCCTGACGGAGAACGGGCGCGTCAGAGAGAGCTTCGTCTTCTTCAACGAGGCCATCCGCCTGGAGCCCGATTTCGGCCGTTTCCATCACAATCTTGGACATGCCTATCTGCATGCTGGCCTGCTTGCCGAAGGTTTGGAGGCCTATGACAGGGCCTTGGAACTCTGCGTTGACCCGGCCGACATCCTGGAAATGAAGCATTCGCGCAGCATGTGCCTGATCGGCATGGGCCGGCTGGAAGAAGGTTTCACGGCGCATGAGATAAGACTCGATCCGCATTTCCGCACCTATGCCCACCACGCCGTCAATGCCCACTATTGGGCCGGTGAGGATCTCGCAGGCAAGAAGATTCTGATCATCGGCGAGCAAGGCCTGGGCGATGAAATCATGTTCGCCAACGTCCTTCCTGATCTCGCTCGTGATGTGGGGCCGAATGGCAAGCTGATGATTGCCATCGACGAACGCATGATCCCGCTGTTTCAGCGCTCTTTCCCGCAGGCGCTGGTCGGGACTTTTGCAGATCGCGCCTGGGTGGACGAGAACGGCAAAAAAGCCCTGCGTCTGGTGCCCTTTGCCGAAGGCGAGAACGCTCCGGATAGCTGGGCTTTGATGGCCTCACCCCTGGGGAAATATCGCAAACATCTGGAAGATTTTCCGCACCAAGCCTTCTTGAAGCCCGATCCGGAGCGCGTGTCTGAATTCCGCGCCAAACTGGCCGAAGGCGGGCCGGGGCTGAAAGTCGGCATCTGCTGGCGCTCCATGCTGATGTCATCCAACCGCGCCAAATTCTACAGTGCCCTGGACATGTGGGGGCCAATCCTGAAGACCCCCGGCGTGCGCTTCATCAACCTGCAATACGGCGATTGCCAGGAGGAGCTGGCACGCGGCGAAGAAATGCACGGCGTCAAGATCGAAGTGATGGAAGGCCTGGATCTCAAGAACGATATTGACGGCGCCGCGGCACTTTCGGCCGCACTCGATCTGATGATTTCCGCCCCTACCGCTTCCGCCGCTTTGGCCGCCGCGGTTGGGACCGAAACCTGGTTCATGACCGCCACCCGCGGCTGGCCTGAGCTCGGTACCGAAGAATATCCCTGGTATCGCAAGAGCAGATGCTTCCATCCGGCCGATTTCGGCGCCTGGCAGGACATTATCCCTCAAGTGGCCGCAGCACTGGCCAAATATCAGCCCGGCTGATCACTGCTGTTGTTGTTGCTGCTGCTGGTGATAAAGCCGTTCTGGCATGGACGGGGTCGGCGAAGGTGAAGACATCGGCCGGGCGACGCGCAGGAAATCCTCATGGCGGACGGGCCCTTGGGTGGGCTCAACCGTAACCGCGATGGCCAATTCGTCTTCCGCGAACCCTTTGAACGTGCCGCGCGTGGGCGGCACATCGGCATAATCACGCCCTACAGCGGCCCGGATATGCCGCTCGCCAGCCACCACGTTGTTGGTGGGATCAAACCCGATCCAACCCAAGCTCGGCAGATAGCATTCCAGCCACGCATGGGTCGCATCCGAACCGGAACGATCCATGGTCTGGGGCCGGTGATAAAGATAACCCGAGACATAGCGCGAAGGCACGCCCCAGAAGCGGGTGATGGCAAGCATGATATGGGTAAAGTCCTGGCAAACGCCCCGCTTCTCACCAAGGGCATGATCGATGGGCGAATGCACCTGGGTGATGCCGGATTCGTAATCGAATGCCTCATTGATAGTGCCGTTGAGCGCCTTCAAAGCCGACAGCGGATCGGTTTGCGACTTCTCCAACCCTTTTTCCCGCATGAATTCCTGTAAAGCGGCCGAAGGCTGGGTGAATTTCGACGGCTCCAGCAAATCGTAATGATCGTGATTGAGATTGAAGCTGTTGTAGCGTTCCCATTCGAGAAAGTCGGTCGCCTCGGGAAGTGGCGCCTGACGCGTGATTTCGACAACGGCTTGCGCTTCGATCCGCAACTCTTCATGGGCGCGCAGGACATTGAAGTGATAGACCGCGTTGCCGAAATGATCGGTATAGGCATAGAGCTGGGCGCGCGGATTGGTGTTGATCTGGAAAGAGCGCAGCGTTTGCGGCCCTTCCGAGCGCGGCTGCATGCGGATTTCCATCACGCTTTCGCGCACCGGTGAAGAATAACGGAAGCGGGTAATATGGCGGATGGAATAGAACATGGCTCACACAGCGAATAGGGAGTAGCGAATAGCGAATAGCGGCACCCCGGCTTTCGCCCCCACCCTATTCGCTATTCGCCATTCGCACTTCGCTCCTCTTTTCATAGAACCGTCTCCGCGCCATAAGTGATGTAAGCGGCATAGACGGCATCGTGGATCTCTTCGCATTGCGCTGCGATATCGGCAAGAAAATGCGCAATCGTGCCCTGCGCCATCAACTCACCGATCTGGGTAAAATCGGCCAGTGCCTTGAGCCGGCCTGCCAGACGTTCGACGCTGGCGCGCCGTCCTGGCGGAGCCCCTGGCGCCACATGGGCCAGCGCATCACAAATCCGGTCGATGGAAAAACGGACCGAATGCGGAAATTCCGGATCGAACAGCAGGAACTCGGCGATTTTCTCCGGTTGAATGGCGGCCGTATAAACCTTGCAGTACGGCTCGAAGGCCGAACAGAACTTCAACAGCACCAGCCAATCGAAATATCTCGGGTCTGCCGACACGGTCGTCTTGGCGGCACCGAAATGCAAATCGAGCAAGCGGCAGACAAGCTGCGCCCGTTCGATGTGGCGGCCGAGTTCCAGGAAGTACCAGCCTTCCCCGTGGCTCAACGTGGAATAAGTGACGCCCCCCAGCGCATGCAGATCCTGCAAAATCTCGCGGAAGATCACCGCGGGATAACGCGCGTCCAAGACATCGGTACCGCGCAGCTTCAAATAAAGCCGATTGAGATTTTCCCACACTTCGACCGTGAGCTGCTCGCGCACTTGGCGGGCATTGTCGCGGGCAAAGGAAAGTGACGAGAGCAGGGAATTGTCGCTGGAACGGTCGAGCGCCAGATGCTGGGTGATGATCGGCGCATCCATATCGCGCGGCGCCTCATTCTCGCTCGACAGGCTGGCAACGACACGGGCCCAAGAGGCTTCGGCCTCTTCGCTGCTCTGTTCGGCCGTGATTTCGAGTTTGACCGCCAGAAGCCGCGCCGTATGTTCGGCCCGCTCCAAATAGCGGCTCATCCAATAAAGGCTGTCGGCGACACGGCTTAACATCAGTTGCTCAACACCCAGGTATCCTTGGAACCGCCGCCTTGGCTCGAATTGACCACCAGACTGCCGCGCTTCAAGGCGACGCGGGTGAGTGCACCCGGCACGATCACTGTCTTTTCGCCATGCAGGATAAAGGGACGTAAATCGACATGGCGCGGCTCGACGCGGCCATCGACGAAAGTTGGGGCGGTGGAAAGCTGTACCGTCGGCTGCGCGATGTAATTTTCCGGATCGGCTTTGATCTTCCCGGCAAAGGCCTCACGTTCGGCTTGCGAGGCGTGCGGGCCGATCAACATGCCATAGCCGCCGGATTCACCGACCGCTTTCACCACCAGCTTGTCGAGATTGGCAAGAACATGCTGCAACGCTTTCGGCTCGCGGCAGAGATAAGTTTCGATGTTGTCGAGAATCGGTTCTTCGGCCAGGTAATAACGGATGAGGCGCGGCACATAAGCATAGACCGCCTTGTCGTCGGCCACACCGGTGCCCAAGGCATTGGCGATGACGACATTGCCGGCGCGATAAGCATTGAACAAGCCAGAGACGCCGAGGGCCGAATCCTCGCGGAAGATCAAGGGGTCGATGAAGTCATCATCGATGCGGCGATAAATAACATCGATGCGCTTCAGGCCGGAAGTGGTTCGGGTATAGACAACATTGTCGTTGACCAGGAGATCACGGCCTTCCACCAGTTCCACGCCCATCTGACGCGCAAGAAAGGCGTGTTCGAAATAGGCGGAGTTGAAGACGCCTGGCGTCAGCACAGCGATCGAAACGTCTTCGCGTACCGGCGTCAGCGCCCGCAAAGTGGCGAGCAGCTCACGCGGATAATGATCGATCGGCCGCACACCTTGAGAGCGGAAGAGGCTGGGAAAAGCGCGGCGCACCACATCGCGGTTGGCCAGCATGTAAGAAACACCGGAAGGAACACGCAGATTGTCTTCCAGCACGGCAAAACTGCCATCTTCGCGGCGGATCAAATCGCTGCCGCAGACATTGACATAAGCATCGTGCGGGACTGGAAGCCCGCGCATCTCGCGCCGGTAATGCTTGGAACCATAAATCATCGAGCGCGGTATCAGCCCATCCTTGAGCACGCGCCCATCGCTATAAATGTCTTTGAGAAAATGATTGAGCGCGAGAATGCGCTGCTTCAAGCCCGCCTCGATCTTGTCCCACTCCTTCGCGGTGACGATGCGCGGGAAAAGATCGGTCGGGATGATCCGTTCGGTAGCCTGTTTGTCGCTATAAACGGTGAAGGTAATACCTTGATGCAGGAAGCTTGTTTCGCAGGCCTGCTGGCGGCGCTGCAATTCTTCCGGCGGCAAGGTGGTCAAGCGATCGGCAAGAGCCGCAAATTGGGGCCGCACCGATCCGTCCGCTGCGAACATCTCATCATAGGCCGCCCCCAGCTTATAGGCTTCAAAGGGCGGCAGCCCTGCTTCCGGCATCGTCAAATCGTCGGCAAGAGGTTGAGCGGACATAGGCAAAGTATGACGTGTTGCCCATCCCTGCCGTCAATGGGAGCCGTGATGAAAGGCTGGGCGATCCCATCCGCTTTCGGCATCAAATTCAGGCAGACTGCCGGGAAACTAATCTTTCTGAGAAAAAAGTTTGCGCAGCGCGCCTAACGCCCTGCCGCTGCTCGCTCTACAGCATCCAGCATCGCATTTTGATTGGGCTTGTCGGCAATCACCACGCTGCGGAACGGCAAGGGCTGCAACGCTTCAGCCGCAGCCTTGCTGATGCAAACGGCGGCCAAACTGCGGCAAACGCCGGTAAGCCCAGCTCTAACGATGCAATCATTCAACGCCATGGCGGAACGCGGCGAAAACACGACCGTGGCGTCCAGCGCATGCTGGGCAAGCGCCTCGCGGGCGAGATCTGGCAGCTTGCTCACCGCCACAACTTCGTACAGCACCTCGACAGAAACACGGTAGCCCTCCTCCGCCAGCAAGGTTTTGAGCTTGCCTTCGTTGTCGGCGCTGGCCGCGTGCACCAGCATGCCTTCATCCGGCTTGATCCAATCCAGCATGGCTTCGGCAAGAGTGCGGGCATCCCCATCCGTGCATTCGACCTTCTCGAAACCCGCGCCTTTGGCGGCATCGGCCGTCTGCGGTCCCACGGCAAAGAGCGGCAATTCACGCTCCGAGGTGCGCCGCGCCAGAGCGCGCACGCCATTGGCGCTGGTGCAGAGGATGGCGCTGACCCCTTCAAAGGTCAGTTCGGGACCATCGAAGAATTGAACGGATAGAAGAGAAGCGCAGAGGGGCTCATGGCCGCGCAGGCGCAACAACTCGGCAAAGCGGACCGCATCTTCCAGCGGACGGGTGATCAGAATGCGCATCGTTAGCTACGAGATGCCTTCTCCTCGAGACCAGAACGGCCCTCACGCGCCGCAAGCGTTTCATAGACATCTGCCGGCTTCACGCCGGCTGCCGCCCACAGGACCAGAAGATGATAAAGCACATCGGCGGATTCCGTGACGACTTCATTGGTTTTGCCGGCCGCCGCCGCAATCACGGTTTCGACCGCTTCTTCGCCGAACTTCTTGGCGCAGCGCTCGGTACCGCTGGCGAGCAGTTTGGCGGTGTAGGATTTGGCGGGATCGCCATCTTTGCGGGAAGTGATCGTCTCAAATAGCCGGTCGAGCGGGTGGGTCATAACCGTCCTAGAATATCATTGTTTATCGGCGCCGCCGATATCGAGGCAGAACTTGTAGCTACCATCGGCCTGCCGCCGCCACTCCGTGACGTAGTAGCCGGTGACTTTGACAATGGCGCCATCAGGTTTCGGCGTGGTGAAGATCCAGATGCCGCGGGTCCAGCCCAGCATACCATCCGGCGAGGCTTCGGCTTCAAGCGGCGTCCACTCCAGCTTTTCCTTCTTGTAGCTGAGAACGGCTTTTTCTTCCGCCGCAAAGAAGGCTGCCGCTGCAGTCCTGCCGATGATGGGACGATGCTCGCCCTGAAACAGGCGGACATCATCTGTCATATAAGCCAGGAAAGCCGCATGGGCGCCCTTCTCCACGCTCATGGCGGAAAAGGCCTTATCGGCCGCCAGGATGTCGTCCTTGGGGCCGCACAGGCCGGAACAGCGGCGGCCAAGGCCGCAACGGCGAGAAAGAGGCGCAACATTATTCCTCAATTTCGCACATACGAGTGCCATCGTGGCCCGTTTCCGGCTCAAGTCTACCAATGCGGACCAAACCTGACCAGAACGGCGGGCAAAGCTCTCAGTGTGGAGGAAATAGTTCCAATTCAAGAACTTAGGACATGCTGCTTATTCTGCGGCGAACAAGCACTTGCATATATTTGCTCTGCCAAATAGAGTATTCTGTATCGAATAGACAAAGGCCGCCATGTCCCTTTCGTCCCGAGAAGCTGCGCAAAGCCTGTCGCAAGCCGAGAGCGCCAGCCGCCGCAGCGCGGAATTATATGTCTATCACCGCTCCTCGCCGCACCTGATTATGTGGGGCATCATCTGGGTGTTCGGCTATGGCGGGACAGGACTGACGCCTGAGAACGCCAATCTGATTTGGGGCATCCTTACCGCCATCGGTCTCGCAGGCGGTATCGTCATCGGCCGCTGCACACCAAAGGACACGGTGAAGGGCAGTTTCCGCGCTTGGCGGTTGGCGGCTCTTTTCGCCATCATCATCTTCTTCGTGTCTGCCACCTATACGGTGATGGAGCCGCATCTAGCCAAACAGTTCTGCGCCTTTCCGGCCCTTATCACCGGGACGGCCTATGCTGCCGTCGGACTCTGGGCGGGCACTCGCTATGTCGTTGCCGGTATCGCCGTACTGGCTTTGACCTTGTTCGGGTTCTTCTATCTCACGCCGCACCTCTATTTCTTTTGGATGGCCTTGGTCGGCGGCGGAGCGATGATTCTGGCCGGGCTGTGGTTCCGGACGGTGTGAGCCATGGAGCAGCCAGATCCTATCATTCATCAGCCGATACGCCTGAAGATCATGGCGGCTTTGAAAGCCTTGCCAACAGGCGAGATGCTGGAATTCGTGCGGCTCAAAGCCATTGCCGGCGCCACCGAAGGCAATCTTGGCGCTCATATCACCACGCTGGAAGAGGCGGGTTATGTGACGGTGGAAAAGGATTTCGTTGCCAAGCGGCCGCGTACGCGCGTAGGCCTCAGCAAACCAGGCCGCCGGGCTTACGACGATTATCTCGATTACTTGCGCGAGATCATCGCAGCCTCGGGAAACTGAAGCCGGGTGCGGATATCCGCGGATGTCCATCCCTCTTCGCGCAGACTTCTCAGCGTCACGGACCGGTCGCGCTTGGAAAACTTCTTGCCATTCTCATCCAGGATCAAGCGGTGATGGGCATAAGCCGGTTCCGGCAAGCCCAGCAGTGCCTGCAACACACGCTGAATATGCGTCGCCACGAAAAGATCATTGCCACGGGTCACGAGCGTGACGCCTTGATACGCGTCGTCCACCACCACCGCCAAATGATAAGACGAAGGCGTGTCTTTGCGCGCCAGAACAATGTCCCCGAAGCATAGCGGATCAACCGTGATGCGTCCCTTATCGCCCTCGCCGTGCTCTTCAAAACTTAGCGGTCCCGCCAAGGCTGCCGCTTTGGAACTGTCGAGCCGCAAAGCGTAAGCCGCACCCGCAGCAATCCTGGCAGCGCAGTGATCGGCGGAAAAATGGCGGCAGGTGCCGGGGTAAAGCGCCCCTCCCGGCCCATGCGGCGCGTCGCCAGCACGGGCGATTTCATCGGCGATCTCGGCACGGGTGCAGAAACAGGGATAGATCAGCCCCATCTCCTTCAGCTTCGCGAGCGCCTCGGCATAAGCGCTCATGCGCGCCGATTGCCGCAACACCGGCTCTTCCCAGGAAAGACCCAGCCAAGCGAGATCATTCAGGATGGCGGCTTCATATTCGGGCTTACAGCGCATCCCATCGATATCTTCCAGCCGCACCAGAAAGCGCACGCCATGGGCCACGGCATAGAGCGCGGCGTAAGCATGGCCAAGGTGTAACAAGCCAGTGGGGCTGGGAGCGAAGCGGGTTGTGATCGTCATGGCGGCGTGACAATCATGGGCTTGAGGTCACGGTAGAAACAAGATGGCACTTTCGGGTCCCCGCATTCCGCCCAAAAACGGCAAAGCCAGCGAGCTGGTGGTGCTGGTGCATGGCTATGGCGCCGATGGTGAGGATCTCATTGGCTTGGCTGAACCGTTGTCGCGGCTTTTGCCCAATGCCGCCTTCGTAGCGCCCAACGCCCCTTATCCCTGCCCAGGCGCCCGCTTCATGTGGTTTCCGATCAGCGATCTCAACCCGCGGGCGATGCACAAGGGCGTGACCCAAGCCGCACCCGTGCTGAAGGAGTTCATCGATAGCGAATTGGCGCGTCATGCCCTTACGCCGGATCGGCTGGTGCTGATCGGCTTCAGCCAAGGCACCATGCTATCCTTGCATCTCACCTTGAACGGGATGAAAGCCGCAGCCGTGGTCGGATTTTCCGGCGTTTTGACGGACGAAACTGTCCCAAATGCGGACTTGCCGCCGATTTTTCTGACCCATGGCACAGCCGATCAGGTGATCCCGGTGGATGCGCTTTTCATGACCGCCGGAGCTTTGGCTGCTGCCGGGGCCCGGGTGCAATGGCACCTGACCCATGGACTGGGCCACGGCATCGACGACGCGGGTCTCACCTTGGCGGCTGGGTTCCTCAAAATGGCCTTGGCCGGGCGACTTGCCGCACAGGGACAGGCTTCGTCGATCTTGCGGTAAACGTCGCGTTTCCGTCACACCGAATCGGCTAGACTTCTGCCGTATTGGCAATGTCTTGCGTTGCTCCTAAAGTGACGCACCGTTGATTGATGGAGGCGAGTCTTCCATAGGGTCGTGTCGTGTTAGCCGCGCGCAGTCCCGACAACTGCCCGGCCTTGGTTCTCAACGCCGACTTTCGTCCGTTGAGCTACTTTCCGTTGTCTCTTTGGTCCTGGCAGGACACCATCAAAGCCGTCTTCCTGGAGCGCGTAAACATCCTGGAAGAATACGACCGCACGATCCATTCGCCCTCGTTTGAGATGCGGCTGCCGAGTGTGGTGTCGCTCAAGACCTACATCAAACCGGCGCGCAATCCCGCCTTCACCCGGTTCAACGTCTTCCTGCGCGATCGCTTCGAATGCCAGTATTGCGGCGCTGCCGATGATCTCACCTTCGATCACGTCATTCCGCGCTCGCGCGGCGGCATCACCTCCTGGGATAACGTGGTCACGGCCTGCGCGCCCTGCAATCTCTTGAAGGGCGGACGGCTGCCGCATCAATGCGGCATGCATCCGCGCCAGCGCCCTCACCGGCCAAGCGTGATCGAGCTGCGCAATAACGGCCGCCTGTTCCCGCCCAACTATCTGCATGAAAGCTGGGCCGACTATCTCTACTGGGATAGCGAGCTGGAAGCATAATCAGAGTGAATAGGGAGTAGCGAATAGCGAGTATGGTTTCTCTATTCGCTACTCACAATTCGCTATTCGCCTACTTATACGCCGCCATGATGTCCTTGCGCAGCGTCGCCCCGGAATCGGTGCGCGAATAGAACATATGGCCACCTGGATACATATGCAGCCTGACGCGGTTCGGCGCGCCATAAGACGGCATCTGATCGATGATCAGGCGCGAGGCAAAATAGGGGCAGGAAAGATCGTTCCAGCCATGGACAATGGTGACGGCCATCTTGGGATCAATGGCGATAGCACGGCGCAGATTGTCCACCGGCGCATCGCTGTGCAGGCTTTTGTGGTCCCAGGCTTCGTTGACCGCAAAAGACAGCGCTTCGTAATGACCTTCGGCCTTCCAGCCGACTTGGCGCACCACAAAATCCGCCATCGCCGAGGTGGTCGGCGCCAGCAAAGCATCCAGAATAGGATCGTGGAAGCCTTCCGGATGGGCATCGGCGGGGAAGGGATCGAAGGCCGTTACATTGGAATCATAAACCGAACCAATCTTGCCCTGGTCACGGCGCAACTCCCGCAGATAAGTGTCGATATCGACGCGGCCATCGAGCCGCCGCACCAGAGCGGCATCAAGACCCGTGAGTTCTGTGACCTTGGCCGATAAGCGGTCGGTGGCCTCTTTGTCCTTGGTGCCAGCGAGATAATCGAGCACGAACTGGGTGCGGACATAGCTTTCCACCGGCGCCAGGGCTGCTTCATTGAGTGGCTTGCCGTCGCGCTCCAGCTTGGCGGCCGCCATCGACGGCAGATCGATCATCCAGGAGAGCGGTGAAAGATTGTCGGCGTGGCTGACGGCCGGCGGATCGAGATACGGCGAGACCATGGTGATGCCGTTGACGCCAACACCCATTTTGGTCTGCAGCTCATATGCCAGGCGCGGCACGCGATAGCCGCCATAGCTTTCACCGACGAGATATTTGCGGCTGGTCATGCGGCCATGCTGCTGCAGCCAGTCGTAGATCACGCGGCTGAGGTAACGGATATCGGCGTCGGCATTGAAGAAATCCTTCTTGGCCCGCTCGTCCTCGACGCGCGAGAGGGAGTAGCCCGTGCCGATGGGATCGATGAAAACCAGATCGGTGAAATCAAGCCAGCTATTGGGATTGTCCTTCAGGGCGGCGGGATCGGAGGGCGCATCGCCCTGATCGCCGAACTGGATGCGCTTGGGCCCGATGGCGCCGAGATTGAGATAAACCGAAGCCGCGCCAGGCCCGCCATTGAAGGCAAAGGTGACAGGACGGTTGCCGCCCGCCGCCGCATAAGCGGTATAGACCACCTCGCCGGTGATCTTGCCTTTTTCATCCTTGATCAGGATGGTGCCGACCGTCACCGTGTATTCGATGGTCTTGCCGCCGATCACCGCCGATTGCTTGATCGATTTGGCAGCGGGCAGATAAGGCGCATCGGCCCCATCCTTGGAGATGATGGTCTTGCCGCTGTCCTTGGCCTCCGGCTTATCGGAACCGTCCGCAAGAACAGGCGAGGCTGCAAACAAAAGGGCCAGAAGCCCAAGCGAAATCCGGCGCAGCAAAGAAATCCCCATGGGTGGCGTGTGACACGAAAGCGCGGATGATAAGCATGTCAGGCGCGGCCGGACAACGCCGCTTAAGCTTCACATTCGCGTTGGCCGGAAGATTGGCGCTGGGGTCAATTTATAGGCAGCCCCGGAACGGGGAGCTTCATCACCGCCTCTATATCCGCGTCGACAGCGCGATGGCGGCTTTGCAACCCGCCTTGATGGCAGCGGTGAGCACGGAATGACCGAGCGCCTTTTGTGAACCGTGTTCGATGGCGGCATCGTGATGGGCCACCTCATCGGCGCGGAACTTGGCGATGGTGTCACGCAATTCGGGTTCGCTTTCGCCGAGGCGATCGAGCTGCTCGCCGTAATGGTGGTCAATGACGGCTTCTACAGCCTCTGTGCAGGCCATCGCGGCGCGTTCGCCCATGAGGGCCGTTGCCGCACCAAGGGCAAATCCGGCCACGCGCCAAACCGGCTCCAAGGCCGTAGGGCGCACGCGGCGCTCGTTGAGGAGTATATTGAAGCGCGCCAGATGCTCGTCTTCCTGCTCTGCCATGTGACGAATGGCATGGACGGTGTGGCTATCGCGGCGGCCAAACACCGCCATCTGTCCCGCATAGATGCGGACAGCGCCGTATTCGCCTGCGTGATCGACGCGGATCATTGCCGCGGCATCATCGCCAGGACGCGGACCTGGAGCGGCAGGACGTGTTCTTCGCATGCTTACTCCGCCCATGAGAAAGGCAGTTTGATCTTCTTCGTCAATAGCAACGCGCCAAGCACGGCCACGCTGGTGGAGATGAGGAAATTATAACCGGCCAGGGAAAGGCCGAACAGACGCCAGCCCGGCGCATCGCAGCGCACCACCGGCGCATTGAGATTCATGTTCGCGGAAAGAACGAAGCGCGGCCCGGTGCAACTCTCCGGTCCCGCGACCAATTTCCACTCCACCAAGGCCTGATAACCGCCGATCATTGCTGTGGTGAGGATCAGAAGAAGCGCCAGCCATACCAGAAACTTCACGGTATTGCGATCGATCACACGCGTGTAACACAGCAGTGCGCCTCCTAATCCGGCCACAATGGCGCCATCATGCGGCCAACGCTGCCAGTGACACATCTCACACGGCAACACGCCAAGAACATATTGGAAAAACAACGCCCCAAGGATCATCGCAAGCGAATAGGAGCCGGCCAGAACCGCGACTTTGTCCTCACGCAAGGCACATTTCTCCCTTGATGAAAAAAGCGAAACAACTTGACATGCTTCGCCTTTGAATCGAAAGCCGGGAGGGTGACAAAGTCAACATCCGTGCTTCACAATTTTTCTTGCCTGATTTGGCCTGAACGATAGAAAGAAGGCCGCACATCGCGTGCGGTTCGCAGCAAAATCGACCACCACAGCATTTGTCTCTTCGGGCGCGCAAAAGAATAAAGGATTGTAGAAACACCGATGCGAAAGCGTGTCGTAAAACGCATGGTGCGCCGCGAGCTTCTGGAGATCGACGGCCGTGACGTGGAGCTGGGCGTCAGGCTCAATCCGCAAGCACGGCGCATGATCGTGAAGGTGCACCCGACCAGCGGTGAAGTGATTGTGATCGCACCGTCCAAGCGCGCCTTGGACCGGGCAGTCGATTTTGCCCGCAGTGAAGCCGATTGGATTGCCAAGCAGCTGGCGCAAGTGCCGAGCCGCGTTCTGCTGACAGCGGGCGCACATTTTCCGTATCGCGGCAAGGATCACACCATCCAGCGCGGCGAGGAAGGCCCAGTGGTGGTCGAGGAAGACCGGCAACTCTTCCGAGTCTCGGGCCGACTGGAACATGCCCCTCGCCGTATCGTGGATTTCCTGAAGAAACAGGCCAAGCGCGAATTCGAACAAAAAGCCTTCGCCTATGCCGCCGAGCTGGGATTGAAACCGAGCCGCATCACCGTGCGCGATACCGCCAGCCGTTGGGGCTCCTGTTCTTCGACGCGTTCCCTATCCTTTTCCTGGCGCCTGATCCTCGCCCCCACTTTCGTGCTCGATTACGTGGTGGCGCATGAAGTGGCGCATATGAAGGAAATGAACCACGGCGAGAATTTCTGGCGCATCGTGAAGGAACTCGTCGGCGATGTGCGCCGCCCGCAAGCTTGGCTGCGTCATCACGGCGCCGCCTTGCATCGCTATCGCGGCCGCTAAATCCGCCCTTAGGTCCCGAATAACCGATCCAGCAGTGCCTGGAAGCTGTCCGCTTTCTTGGCCTTTTGCGCAGGCGGCTGTTGCTGCGCCTGCTGCTCTGGCGGCTGCTCGCTTTGCTCCAGCGTCTGTTCGGCGGCGGCAACCGCTTGCGCCCCAGCCAGCGGACGGGCCGGCAGACCTTGTTCGGCACCCGCCATAAAGCTTTTGAAAATCCGGGCCGGCATGGTGCCACCCGAGGCGCGATTCATCGGTGAATTGTCGTCATTGCCGATCCACACGCCGCAGACGAGATCGGCGGTAAAACCGACAAACCAGGCGTCGCGGTAATCCTGTGTGGTGCCGGTCTTACCCGCGACAGCACGATCCTCAAGCCTGGCATTCTTGCCGGTGCCGATCGGGGTATTGACCACATCAGACATCAATTCGGTCATGGCCGCGAGGTTTTCCGGCGTTATCACTTGCGAGCCTTCGGCCGCTTTGCGTTCCCACAAAACCTTTCCCGATTTTGTCTTGATACGGACGATGCCATGCGGGGTCACCGAAGTGCCGCCATTGGCAAAGGGCACATAAGCGCCGGTGAGTTCCAGAGGCGTCACCACGCTGGTCCCGAGCGCCAGGGACGAGACTGCCTGCAGCGGCGTTTCGATGCCAAGCCGCTTGGCGGTATGTGCTACCGCTTTGGGCGAGACCTCGGCCGCGAGCTGCACCGCGACGGAGTTGGAAGAAACGGCAAAGGCTTCGCGCAGCGAAATGTCGCCGCGGTATTTGCCTTCATAATCTTCCGGCTTCCAGCCGCGAATATCCACCGGCCCGTCATGCATGACATCAGAAGGTTTGTGGCCATGCTCGAAAGCGGTGAGATAGACGAAAGGCTTGAAGGCGGAACCTGGCTGACGCAGCGCATCGGTGGCACGGTTGTAAGGGCTCTGAGAATAAGACGAGCCGCCCACCATGGCGCGTACAGCCCCATCAGGGGTCATGGCCACCAGCACCGCCTGGCTGGCATTGTATTTGTCGCCTTCGGCACGCAACCCTGCAGTCACCGCCCGCTCGGCTTCGGCCTGAACATCAAGGTCAAAGCTGGTCTGGACCACCACCGGCTCTTGCGGATCGCCGATATAGCCTTGAATCTGGCTCATCACCCAATCGGCGAAGTAGCCGGAACTGGGCGTGGCCGTGCCGCGCACGATACGCACGCGCGTGGTCGCTGCGTCGCGGTGCGTATCCGCATCGATAAAGCCAGCTTCCTGCATCGCCGCCAGCACGACCACGGAGCGATCATGCGAGGCGTCGGGATCGAACAGCGGATTATAATGCGCCGGCGCTTTCACCGAACCGGCCAGCATCGCCGCTTCGGGCAAGGTCATTTCACTGGCCCGCTTGCCGAAGAAGCGTTCCGAGGCCGCTTCGATGCCGTAAACACCGGCACCAAAATAAACCCGGTTGAGATAGAGGGTGAGGATCTGATCCTTGGAATAGCGGTATTCGAGATAAGCCGCGAGCATTGCTTCCTGGATCTTGCGATCGAAGGTGCGGTTGGGAACCAGGAAGAGGTTCTTGGCAAGCTGCTGGGTCAGGGTCGAGCCGCCTTGCACCACATGCCCGACCATGGCGTTTTCATAGGCGGCGCGCACAAGGCCGATAGGGTCGATACCGACATGGCTGCGGAAGCGGCGGTCTTCGATGGCGATGAACGCGTTGGGCACATAAGACGGCAAGGTCGAGACTTCGACCAGCACACCTTGCGTCAGCCCCCGGCGGGCAATCATACGGCCACGGTCATCGAGGATGGTGACATCGCGCGAAGGTCCATTGGCCATCAAACTGTTGACGTCGGGCAGATCGGACAGAAAGCGCGAGAAGAAGATACCGCCGAAGATGATGCCCCAGGCCAGCACCAGAATGACCACATAAGGCCAAGACCGCCCCTTCTTCGGACGCGGAGGCTCTACCGCCTTATCGGCGATCTCGGCCACGCGCCGGTCTTTGTTGCGATCCTGCCGCGCCATGAACGAAACCTCTTCCCAGCGTCAGTCTGGCGGCGAAGAGTTAACAGCCGTTAAACACATTTGCCGAACGGTAAAACGCAAAAAGGGCCGGAATTTGCCCGGCCCTTCGCCAAATCTTTCGCAAAGAAGAGTTTCAGTTGCCGATGTTGAGCTTGGCCATGCCATCATTGGACAGCGAGCCGCGATAGGATTTGATCCGGACGCTGCCCGAGCCCATGGCTTCGATCCGCGGATTGACCGCTACGCCGCCAAAGCTGACGTTGCCGGAACCCATGATTTCGACCTTGAACGGATTGGCTTCGCCATTGGCAATGGTCACCGAACCCGAGCCGGCAATCGAAGCCTTGGTGGGGCCATTGACACTGGCGGCCGAGAAATCGCCTGAGCCGGCGATATCCACCTCTACCCCGCCACCGCGGATATTGCCGAGCGAGATCGAGCCGGAACCCGCGATATCGGCTTTGGCCTTGTTCACATCGCCGACGCGGATGTTGCCGGAACCAGCCGTCTCAATTTCCGCGAACCCCGCGACATGGCCGACCGAGAGCTTGCCGCTGCCGGACATTTCGAGCTTGGCGGAAGCCACATTGCCGACCGAAGAATCCGTGTAGCCCTGCACCGAGAAAGTGAGCGGCCCCATGGTGTCGCCGATGCGCACATTGCCGGCATCTACCTCTGCATCGACCGCAGTGCCCCGCGGGACGCTGATACGGATCTGCAGCTGGTCCGGCCGGGACTTACCCGCATAAGAAAAATCGAACCAATGCTTCCAGTCCCAGACCTGGCCGACTGGATCGCTTTGCACGCGCAAAGTGCCGCCATTGGCCGAGACATGGACCCGGTTGACCCGCTCGGACTGGCCGCTGATCTGGATCGCGATTGGCCCCTGCTCTTTCACATCGACCTGCACATTGCCGACGATATCTTCCAGCTTCAGGGAACGGGCATCATAGGTTTTCCAGCCGCCGTCGACCCAATTTCCCCCCGCCGCATTGGCCGGCAAGAACAGGGCGGTGGCTACCGCGGCGCCGATCAAAACGGATTGCATGCGCATGGTGATCTCCACCCAGAATTCATCTCAAGACAACAAATAGGCTGTTGCCACTCTTACGCACAGACGGTCATTTTTGCAGACCCCCGCCTCCCCTTTGGAAGGGGTCCAAACTAGTCCCTTGCGCATCCGAGCATAACCAAAAAAACGCAGGATTTCTGCCCCGTTCTGGCCGCTTCAGGGCATCAGGCGGTAACCGCCGTTTTCGGTGACCAGGATGCGGGCTTCCCCCGGATTTTCCTCAATCTTCTGGCGCAAACGGTAGATGTGCGTTTCCAGCGTGTGGGTGGTGACGGCCGGATTATAGCCCCAGACCTCGTTGAGCAGGGTTTCCCGCGGAACAGTATCGCCGATGCGATAAAGATATTTGAGAATGTTGGTTTCCTTCTCCGTCAGCCGGATCTTGTGGGATTTGTCGTCCAACAAGAGCTTGGCGCTGGGGCGGAAGGTATAAGGTCCGATGCGGTACATAGCCTCTTCGCTGCGGTCGTGACTGCGCAAATGCGCATGCAAGCGCGCCATCAACACGGCAAAACGGAAGGGCTTGGTGATGTAATCATTGGCGCCGGAATCGAGGCCTTTGATGGTATCGGCATCGCTGTCAACGGCGGTCAGAAGCACGATTGGGCAGGTCACGCCTTGGGTGCGGAATTCGCGGCAAAGGTCGCGCCCGTCGCCATCCGGCAAGCCGACATCCAGGATCATGAATTCATACAACCCTTCGATGGCCGCAGCGCGCGCCGTAGCGCAATCGCCAGCCGAAACGACCTCATAATCGCCCTCTTGCGCGAGCTGTTCGGCCAAAGAGCCGCTTAACATCGCATCGTCTTCCACCAAGAGGACACGCTTGGCGCTGGTCATGACTATCCTTGAGATTCCAAAGCAGGGCGGACTCTATCCGGTTTCCGGCAGGCGGTGTATTGGGGGAACTGTTATGCCCACAAGCGCCCCAATGCCCCCCAACTATTCCAGCTTGGACCACCTTGCCGAGGCCATCGATGCCTTGCGGGCAGGCAGGCCCGTCCGTCTTTTGGACCGCACGGCCCATACCGTCTATGCCGTCGAGACCATAAAGCCAGCAACCCTGAAAAGGCTGGAAAAGCCTGCTTTGGTGCTGTCCCATGCCAGGGCGCGGACCCTGAAAATCCGGCTTTATACCCCCGAGGCGGTCGCCTTGCCGGTGAACCCCGGGATGGGCGTGGAGGATCTGAAAGCCATTGCCGATCCCACCGCCGACCTCGACCTGCCGTTGAAAGGCCCCTTTGCGGCCCAGCGTAAAAAGCTGCCCAAGGCCTATGCTGCGGCAGTAAAGCTCACCAAGCTCGCAGGCTTGTTACCGGCGGCGGTGATCGTCAAAGGCGAAGCCGCCCGAGCTCCGGCGCTCTCGCTCGCCGATGTTCTCAACTATGAAACCGAAGCCGCAGCCGGGTTGAAGGTGGTGGCGCGAGCCCGGGTTCCGCTCGAAGGTGCAGAAAAAACCGAATTGGTGGCTTTCCGGGCGGCCGATGGAGCCCCTGAGAACTATGCCATCGTCATTGGCGATCCGCGCGATCCTGTCCTGACACGGCTGCATTCGGAATGCTTCACCGGCGATCTTTTGGGCTCGCTGAAATGCGATTGCGGCCCGCAATTGCGCGGCGCCATCCAGACCATCGCCAAGGCGGGCGGCGGGGTGGTGTTGTATCTCGCCCAAGAGGGGCGCGGGATCGGCTTGATCAACAAACTCAGGGCCTATCGCCTGCAAGACCAGGGTTTCGATACCATCGAAGCCAATGAGCGGCTGGGCTTCGAGGCCGACGAGCGGGTCTATGCCGTGGCAGCCCGGATGCTGGCGCTTCTGGGCTTCAAACAGGTCCGTTTGCTCACCAACAATCCGGAAAAGATCGAATCTCTCAACAAGGCTGGCATCGCCGTGGTGGAGCGGGTACCGCACAGCTTCCCGAGCAACGCCCATAACGAGGCCTATCTCAGAACCAAGGCGCTGAAGGCCGGTCATTTGTTGTAGGCAACAGGGTTCTCAGGAAATCCCGCAATCCGGCAGATTTTGCCGCCTCTGAAACGGAAAAAGCGGAAATCCAAGTGCTTGGTCCTGGCAAGGGGCTTGCTTTGAGGAAGGCATGCCCGGAACCGATATGGTCCTTCGTAATCAGGAGTACGCCCGCCAGCTCGCGGCAAAGTCCGCAGCGGCGCAGACGGCGTCTGGCTCCGCTTCGAGCTCGGGTTCCGACTCCGGTTTCAGCTTTGATGACCTCCTCGATGTGGTCAATCCGTTGCAGCATATTCCAGTTATTTCAACGATTTACCGCCACCTAACGGGCGACAAAATCAGCACTGTGGCCAAGCTGGCCGGGGATACCCTTTATGGCGGCGTGACAGGCCTAGCCTGTTCTCTGGGCGACACGATTTTCGAGAAAGCCACCGGCAAAGGCTTCGGCGACACCGTCTATGCCATGGTGACCGGTGATGACACCCCAACCACCGCTGTTGCGTCGATCCCGTCTTCAGACTCAACGGCCGTGACCGCAGCCCAGCCTGATGCGCCCGTGGCAGTAAAATCCGCCAGCGCTGAACCGAGTTTTGCCAGCTTTGTGCAGAACATCAGCGAGACCGTGGACGACATCACCCAGCAATCCACCCAGCAAGCCGTGCAGGCTTATCGTTCCGCAGGCCGTCTGCTCGCTGCTTACTGATTTCTGGTGTAATCCCGTGCGCCGAAAATCGCCGTGCCTACCCGCACATGGGTGGCACCAAAGCGGATGGCGATGTCGAAATCATCGCTCATGCCCATCGACAGCAGCGGCAATTGCGCTTCATAGGCGAGCGTTTTCAACAGACCGAAATAGGGCGCAGGCGAAACTTCCTGTGGCGGCACGCACATCAGCCCTTGCACGTTAAGACCAAGGCCGCGGGCTTCTTCCACCAGCGCCAAAGCCTCCATGGGCGCGACCCCGGACTTTTGCACTTCTTCGCCGATATTGACCTGCACGAAGAGAAGCGGATTTTTGCCTTGTTTATCGCACTCCGACTTCAACGCGTGCGCCAGCTTGGGCCGGTCCAGGGAATGAATGGCATCGAACAGCCCGACGGCCTCTTTCACCTTGTTGCTCTGCAAGCCGCCGATCATATGCAGCTCGACATCGGGATATTCGGCTTTTAGCGCCGGCCATTTGGCGAGTGCTTCCTGCACCTTGCTTTCGCCGAAACAGCGATGGCCCGCATCCAGCGCCGCACGGATGGCTTCCGCAGGATGGGTCTTGCTCACCGCGATGAGATGGGTATGGGTCGCCGGTTGCAGCGCCGCCTTTCGCGCCGCTGCGATGCGCGTCAGAATGGCGGAAAGGTTTGCGGCAATGGGCGACATGAGATGAGCGATAGCGCTTCACGCCGGAATATTGCAAGGGCGGCGGCGCGGCTGGCCGCGGCAGCGTATTTCGAGCTGCCTGCGCTGATTTTGATGACAGATGACGCCCGCCTTCCCGACCCGCTGGCTGCGGCAAAGATTCTGCCCAAAGGCAGCATGGTGATCGTGCGGGCGAGTCAGCCCCAAAAGCGGCGCCAGCTCGCCTTGGCGCTGCGCGAGGTGGCGCGCAAACGCGGCCTTTTCCTGCTGATTGCCGGAGATGTTGCTCTTGCCCGCGCGCTTGGTGCGGACGGCGTGCATTTGCCGGAAGCGCGTATCGGCGAAGCGGCCCATATCCGTGCCCGTTCCGGCTTGATCGTGACGGCCTCAGCCCATTCCCTGCGGCCAGTCCTGAAAGCAGGCCAAGCGGATGCGCTGATCCTGTCGGCCATCTTTCCCACCGAAAGTCATCCGGGCGGCGCCGCCCTTGGCCCCGCTCGCGCTGTGATGATGGCTCGCCAATTTCCCAGACCGGTCTATGCGCTAGGCGGGATCACGGCCCAAAACGCCAGGCGTTTGGCGCAATTTTGCGGTCTTGCAGCGATCGGGGCACTGCAGGCCTGAAAAAGGTTGACCCTGCCCGGTCCGATGGGGATGTTCGGGCGATTTCTGCCCGGGAGCATTCCTTGTCCGCCCATCTCTCCGATATCGCCAAAGAGCTGATCGAGGTGATCAAAGCGCGCTCCTACCGGCGCGGCAAATTCAAGCTGGCGAGCGGAGCGGAGAGCGAATTCTACTTCAACCTGAAGCCGACCATGATGTCGCCCAAAGGCGCTTATCTCTCGGCCAAAGCGCTGCTGGAGCAAATTCGCGCGGTGGACGGAATCGAGTATGTCGGCGGGCTCGAAATGGGCGCGGTACCGGTGATCGCTTCGCTGGCAGCACTCTCTCATGAAGACGGTAAACCGGTTAACACCTTCTTTGTGCGCAAACAGCCCAAGGATCACGGCACGCAGGATCTGGTGGAAGGTCTCGCCATCGGTGAGAGCCTGGAAGGCAAGCACGTCATCATCATCGATGATGTCGCCACCACGGGCGGTTCGATTGTCAAAGCGGCCGAAGCAGCGCGCAAAGCGGGCGCCATCGTCAACTACGCGCTGGTGATTTTGGACCGTGAAGAAGGCGGCACCGAAAACCTCGCCGCCGCAGGCATGAAACTGCTTTCCGCGCTGAAGAAGAGCGATTTTCTGTAACCCCTCGGCTACTCGTCATGGCCAAGTCAAGGCCACGAACCAGCCCTCGGCGATCAACATCATGTTCCTTGTCCGCCAAAACTAAATCGGGCAGCCGTACCTCTGGGGCGGCCATGACAGAGAAGGGTTAGGGCTTCACCTTCACCGTGAACGCCAGCGTCTGCGCCGGTTTCACATGCTTTTCCCAAACGCGGTAATTCGCGAACGTCACCGCTGCTTGGCCAGGCTTTGCCGCGCAGAGGATATAATCGAGCGTGACCGGTGTGCCGGGCATAGCATTGCCGGGCGTTGTCTCGGTGCGCGCGGTCAGGCTCAACATGTCGGATAATCCCGGCGCCAGATACCATTGATAGCCCGTCGAGCCGGCATTGGATAGCAGCCGTACATCGAGACATTGGCCGATGGCCAGCGTGAAAGTTTTGCCACTGTCAGACGGCGTGACCACGAGGTTCTCGGCAGACGCGGCTTGTGAAAGCGCCGTCACCGTCAAGACCAAAAGCAGTTTGCGCATGAAGCCCCCTTCGCCCCTTCGGGGCACATCCCCCGCGCAGCGGGGCAGAATTGTTACCCCGCCGCGTGAGCGATGTGTTCGGCGGCGCGAAGCACGCGTTCGTCGACATAAGGAATGAACTTGCGGAAATTGTCGCGGAAGAGATCGGCCAAGCGCTTGGCCTGAGCGTCATATGCGGCCTTGTCGGGCCAGGCTTCGCGCGGGTTAAGCACTTTGGGATCGACACCTGCCACCGCTTTGGGGATGCGAAAACCGAACACCGGATCATGGTCCCATTGGCTGGTGGCTAAGGAGCCATCCAGTACGGCATGCAAAAGCTTGCGCGTTAGCTTGATTGGCATGCGTTTGCCGCCTGCGGAGGCGGGGCCGCCATTCCAGCCGGTGTTCACCAGCCAGCAATCGCAATCATGCTTGTCGATCAGATCACGCAAAAGATTGCCATAAACACTGGGATGCAACGGCATGAAGGGCGCGCCGAAACAGGTCGAGAAAGTGGGCTCCGGTTCGCGGCCCATGCCTTTTTCCGTACCAGCGAGACGCGCCGTAAAGCCCGAAAGGAAGTGATACATCGCCTGACTGGGCGAAAGCTTGGCAATCGGCGGCAAGACGCCAAAGGCATCGGCCGTCAGCATGATCACATTGGCGGGATGACCAACCCGGCCGCTGTCGCTGGCATGCGGAATGAAGTGAATGGGATAAGCCGCACGCGTGTTCTCGGTATAACGGTCGTCATCGAGGTCGAGCGCACCGGTTTCGGGATCGCAGACCACATTCTCCAGCACCGTGCCGAAACGTTCGGTGGTGGCATAGATCTCCGGCTCGGCCTCGCGCGAGAGCTTGATCACTTTGGCATAGCAGCCGCCTTCGAAATTGAAGATGCCGTTCTCGCTCCAGCCATGTTCATCATCGCCAACCAGGGTGCGCGAGGAATCGGCGGAGAGCGTGGTTTTGCCGGTACCGGAGAGACCGAAGAAGATCGCCACGTCCTCCTTGTCCCCGGCATTGGCCGAGCAATGCATCGGCATGACGCCTTTTTCGGGCAAGAGATAGTTGAGGATGGTGAAGACGGATTTCTTCATCTCACCGGCGTAGGAGGTGCCGGCAATCAGCACGAGGCGGCGGGTGAAATCGAGCGCGATGATGGTGGAAGTGGTGCAGCCATGCCGGGCGGGTTCGGCCTTGAAACCAGGCAGTGCGATAACGGTGAACGTCGGTTCGAAGCTCTCCAGCGCCTCCACATGAGGCCGGATCAAAAGATGCCGGATGAAAAGCGAATGCCACGCGTATTCGGTGATCACCCGCACCGGCAAGCGATGCACCGGATCAGCCCCGCCCCAGAGATCCTGAACATAGAGCTCGCGCCCCTTGGCATAGTCGAGCATGTCGGCGTGCAATCGGGCAAAGGCATCTGGTGCCAAAGCCTTATTGGCCTCCCACCAGATTTTCGGCGTACTGGACTCGTCCTTCACAACATATTTGTCCGAAGCCGAGCGGCCGGTGTGTTGCCCGGTCAAGGCCACCAAGGCGCCGCCTTCGGCTAGCCGGGCTTCGCCCTTGGCGATCGCCAGCTCGATCAGCCGCGGCCCTTTGAGGTTGTGATGAACGCCGTTCAGCCCCGAAAACCCCTGGGCGATCAGTTTTTCCGCGATGTCCGCCATGCCGGTCCCTTCCACCCCTCTCGAAAGCGTAAGAGGCGTATTGTTTCACCGCAACACGCGAAACTTGCTGATTATTTCACGTAGTTGGCACGCAATTCAAAGGGCTGGAATTGTCGCATGCGGGTTCGATTCTTGCGTGGCGGCGACCGCACGACCTGGGTTAAGAACGGCGCATGAGCTTTTCTGAGACTGAGCTGGAGCGTTACGCCCGCCATATCGTGCTTCGCGAGGTCGGCGGAACCGGGCAAGCCAAGATCAAAGCCGCCAAAGTGCTGGTGGTGGGCGCAGGCGGGCTCGGCAGCCCGGTGATCCTGTATTTGGCCGCGGCTGGGGTCGGCACCATCGGCATTGTCGATTTCGACGCCGTCAGCCTCTCCAACCTGCAACGCCAGATCGCGCATCACACCGCGGATATCGGCCGGCTGAAGACGGATTCGGCACGGGATTCAGCCAACGCGATCAATCCGAACGTGAAAATCGAGAGCTTCAAGACCAAACTTACGCCCGGAAATGCGGCGGAAATCATCACCGGCTTCGACATCGTGGCGGACGGTTCGGACAACTTTGAGACGCGCTTTCTTATCGCCGACACCTGCCACGCTTTGAAGAAAACATTGGTGAGCGCGGCGGTAACCGAATTTGCTGGCCAACTCGTCACTTTTCATCCGCAAGGACAGCCTTGCTATCGCTGCTTTATTCCTGAAGCACCACCACAAGGCACCGTACGTCCCTGCACCGAAGCGGGTGTGCTGGGTGCCGCTGCCGGGGTCATGGGATCTCTGCAAGCCTTGGAAATCTTGAAGGAAATCACCGGCGCCGGAGAAACACTGGCGGGCAAATTGCTGATTTTCGACGCCCTCGATACCCGCTTTCGCGTGGTAACATTGTCCCCCGATCCACAATGCCCCGTATGCAGGACTCGGGCGTAATTTAACCCCCGCTTAAAAACCGCAATTGTAAATTTTGGTCTCATTGGTTGGGGACCAAAACGGATGGCGCAAAACATTCACTATGAGATCTTCCGTCGCCGCGGACCCGGCGGCGGTTGGAGTCTCGTGGAGGTGCGCGACCATCGCGAAGATGCGCTGAAATACGCCCAAGAGCTGATCACCGGCGAAGCTGTCTGCGTGAAAGTCGTTAAAGAAACATACAATGACGAAACCGGCGATTACCTCAGCCTGACCGTCTTCGAGCATGGCGAGAACAAGAAGAAGGTCAGCAAGATAGCGCAGGAGGATGTGCCGTCATCCCCGTGCTTCAAGCCCGACGATCTCTATTCCTACCATGCCCGCAAGACCATTGCTTCGCTGCTGCCGGACTTTCTCTCTCGCCACAAGGTGACTGTCACGGAGATGGGGCATCGTGCCGACCTGCTAGAGAAGCTGGAGGCCACCGATACGGTGTTGCAGCACGCGATCCAGCGCGTGGCGGTGGCCCAGGCGGCCAGCGGTGAAAACCAGCTCACCAAGATCATCCGTTCGCTGCACGAGCTGACGACACAGGCCATGCACCGGGTCTATCGCGATGCCGAAAAAAGCCGCTTTGTCACCGTGAAGCCCGGCGGCTTTTTGGCTTTGGCGGAAAAGCTCGCAGGCACCCATGAAGGCCTCTATCTGTTGAACGGGTCCATTGCTCTTTATCTGAAAGATAGCAAAGGCTGGGACGACAAGGTTCACCGCCTGATGACGATGATGGCGGAAGCGAATGGCGAAAGCCCCGGTGCCAAACTTCTCTTTGCTTGTGTAGACAATCTGATTTCGGAAGTATTGAGCGGCGCAGCCGGCTTGCGCGAGCTGATCGGCGCCAAGGAAAATCATGGCGCCGCCTTGATGGCGTTAATCAAACTGTTCCTCGGCCGCGACCCCGATGATACCGAGGGCCGCGAAGGCCTTAGCGCCCTGACACGGCAATTCGCGACTGATAGCCTGCCCAATGCCCGCACCGCCATTGCCGAACGGATTCTCGCCGAAATCCGCTCTTTCAAGCGGCTGTGTCCCAAATCCATCGAGGACGAATTCAAGACCCTGCGCCGCATCGCCAATCTCGTGGTGATGGGGGTGGGCAAATATCTCAGCCATGACGATCTGGTCTCGGCCTTTGTCCTGCGCTCGCAGCGGCTCATCACGCCGGAAAGCCTGGCGCCTTATCTTCACGGCGTCCCGCCCGACCAGAAGCTCGAACGGATCCTGTTTGTGGAAGAGAATGTGATCGGCGCTGAAAACAAGCGCAAGCTGGCGGAATTCGCCGCTCCGATCCTCAGCGGCACAACCTTGTTGGATTATTATCAGAATTCGAAGGCCCCGATTGTGCCGCGCTTGCAGCAGATCGAATCCCTGCAGAACCGGGTCCGCCGTTCGGGCTTCCAGGAAAACCAGAGACTCGAGATCGCCGACGCCCTCGACAAACTGGCGGCCGCGCTAGAGAGCAAAAATCGCCTCTTCGAAGCCATCGACAGGAAGCCGGTGGGCTATACCGAAAAAGCCGCGATGCTGCTCAAGCTGGTTTCCGTCAACGCCTTAACCGAACCGCGCCTGACCAGCAAAGCCCGCGACATGCTGCTTGCTTATGTCAGCAAGCCCGGCTTCCTCACGACTTATGCCAGCCAGGCTGCAAAAGACAAAGATGCGGCCATGGCCGAGCTGATGGACAACTTGAACAAAGCCGGCATCCCGCCGGAAAAGAGCCTCAAAACGATCGCCGCGTGATCAGTGCGCGGCGTCCCAGTTCTGGGCGGCGCGGGCTTCGACGGTGAGTTTCACCGACAAAGGCATCACCGGAAGCGGCGCCTGTTCCATCACCTTGACGGCGATCTGCCTTGTCCTTTCGACTTCCGCGTCGGCAGCTTCAAAGACCAGCTCGTCATGCACCTGCAAGAGCATGCGCGCCTTGAGGCCCGCTTGTGCCAGGGCCGCAGGCATGCGGATCATGGCCCGGCGGATGATATCGGCGGCCGTGCCTTGAATCGGCGCATTGATGGCAGCGCGTTCGGCGCCGCCGCGCAGGCCCGGCAGCTTTGAATTGATTTCGCGGATGTGGACGCGGCGTCCAAACAGCGTCTCCACATAACCGTGTTCGCGGGCATAGGCTTTGGTCGAATCCATATAGTCGCGGATGCCCGGAAAGCGCTGGAAGTATTTCTTGATGTAGTCGTCGGCTTCGCCGCGGCCGATGCCGAGCTGGTTGGCGAGACCGAAAGACGAAATGCCATAAATGATGCCGAAATTGATCGCTTTGGCGCGGCGGCGCACTTCGCTTGGCATATCCTGCACCGGAATGCCGAAGATTTCGGACGCCGTCATAGCGTGGATGTCGAGCCCGTCAGCAAAAGCCTGCTTGAGCTGCGGAATGCCGGCGATATGCGCGAACAAGCGCAACTCGATCTGGCTGTAGTCAGCGCTGATCAACTTGCTACCGGAGGGGGCGATGAAGGCTTGGCGGATCTTGCGGCCTTCCGCCGTGCGGATCGGGATGTTCTGGATATTGGGATCGGTGGAAGCCAAACGCCCGGTTGCCGCCGCCGCCATGGCGAAACTGGTATGGACACGCCCGGTCTTGGGATTGACGTAAGTCGGCAGCGCATCGGTGTAAGTGCCGCGCAGCTTGGCGAGCGTGCGCCAATCCAGCACCTTTTTCGGTAAGTCATGGCCCTGTGCCGCCAAGTCTTCCAGCACACTGGCATCGGTCGACCAGGCACCGGTCTTGGTCTTTTGTCCGCCGGGAAGCCCCATCTTGCCAAACAGGATATCGCCGAGCTGTTTGGGCGAACCGACATTGAAAGATTCGCCCGCCAATTTGGCAATTTCCTGTTCTAGGCCCGCCATCTGCTGGGCAAAATCGTTGGAGAGTTTGCGCAGCAAATCCGGATCGATGGTAATGCCCTCACGCTCCATATCGGCCAGCACCGGCAGAAGCGGGCGTTCAAGGGTTTCATAGACCGTGCGCTTGTGCTCGGCGGCAAGCCGCGGCTTCAAGAGCATCCAGAGCCGCAAGGTGACGTCAGCGTCTTCGGCGGAATAGCGCGTGGCTTCCGCAATCGGCACCTGATCGAAAGTGATCTTGTCCTTGCCTTTGCCTGCCACATCCGAAAAGGCAATCGGTTTATGGGAGAAATGCAGCTCCGAGAGCTCATCCATGCCATGGCCATGCGACCCGGCATCGAGCACATAGCTCATCAGCATGGTGTCGTCGACCGGCCGCAAGCGGATGCCGCGCTGCAGGAAGATGGTGTAGTCGTATTTGAGATTCTGCCCGATCTTGAGAACGGAATCGTCTTCCAGAAGGTCCTTCAAGCGGCTGAGCAGAACGGTTTCGCGCATCTGATCGAGTGAAGCGCCGCTGCCCATGAGATCGAGCCCGCCCGGCGCGACATGACCGCAAGGCACATAACAAGCCATGTTCGGCGCGATGGCCAAAGAGACACCGCAGAGCCCGGCCTGCATGGCATCGAGCGAGGTGGTTTCGGTATCGACGCAAACATAACCGCGGGCGCGAGCCTCAGAAATCCACCAATCGAGCCGTTCCGGACTGGTAACGGTTTCGTATTTGGAATGATCGACGGGGCGTAGAATCGCATCGCGATTGGCCACCACGCCGACTTCCGTCTGCGAAGGCTGGGCTTCAACGGCTTCGATCTGCTTGTTGCTTTCGGCGGTGAGCCCAACTTGCGCCACCACAGCGTCAGCATCCGCAATGCCGTAATGCGAGACGGCACGCTTTCTCAGCGCAGCAAATTCCATCGCGGTGAGGAAGGCAATGAGATCCGCAGGCGTGGGCTCGCGCACAATGAAGCTGTCCGGCTGTTCACTGACCGAAACATGATCATCGAGACGCACGAGCTGATGGGAGATGCGGGCGTTTTCCGCATTGGTGAGCAGGGTTTCGCGGCGCTTGGGCTGTTTGATCTCGCCGGCGCGCGTCAGAAGCGATTCCAGATCGCCATAGGTGTTGATCAGCTCGGCGGCGGTCTTGATGCCGATGCCCGGCACACCCGGCACATTGTCGACAGAGTCGCCTGCGAGCGCCTGCACATCGATCACCTTGGAGGGCGGTACGCCGAACTTTTCCATCACCTCGGCCGAACCGATGCGCTTGTTCTTCATGCCGTCGAAGAGCTGTACTTCCCCATCGACGACAAGCTGCATTAGATCCTTGTCGGAGGAGACGATCGTGCATTTGGCACCGGCCTCGCGGGCCAGGCGCGCATAGGTGGCGATCAAGTCGTCAGCTTCGAAGCCAGGCATTTCCACACAAGCCACGCCAAAGGCGCGGGTGGCATCGCGCACCAGCGGGAATTGCGGCACCAGGTCTTCCGGCGGCGGCGGCCGGTTGGCCTTGTATTGCGGATAGATGTCGTTGCGGAATGTTTTCTTGCCAGCGTCGAAGATAACCGCCAGATGGCTCGGCTTGTCGCCGTCCTTCATGTCCTCGATCAACTTCCACAGCATGTTGCAATAGCCCGAGACTGCCCCGGTGGGCAGGCCGTCGGATTTGCGCGTCAGTGGCGGCAAAGCGTGATAGGCGCGGAAGAGATACCCCGAGCCGTCGATGAGATAGAGGTGGTCCCCCGCTTTGAGGGCGCTCAATGCCCGCCCGCCCCGGCCTTCAGAACAAAACGCCGGTCGCAATAGGGGCATTCGACGAAGCCTTCGTCGCCCATTTCGAGATAGACCTTGGGATGGCCAAGGGCGCCGCCGCCGCCATCACAGGCGACTTTGGTGGTATCGACTTCAATCACTTCGGGCGCTTCGACAGGCATGGAAAAGGTCCGATTTCGGGGCTGCGGGATCATAGTCAGGCAGGCCGGGGAGGCAACCGCTTTGACGGGGAAGACCGGGAGGATATGGTCCCGCCCATGGTCAAACTCAATCGCATCTACACCAAAACCGGAGACAAAGGGCAGACCGGGCTCGGCGACGGCTCCCGCGTGGACAAGGACGCGCTGCGGGTCGAGACCTATGGCACGGTGGATGAAGCCAATGCCGCCTTGGGCGTGGCGAGGCTGTCGGCGAACGGCGATTTCGACGCCATGCTGGTGCTGATCCAGAACGATCTCTTTGATCTTGGTGCCGATCTCTGCGTCCCGGAAACCGAAGGCGAAGAAGGCCCGCATTTGCGCATCGTGGAGGGCCAAGTGGAGCGGCTGGAACACGAGATCGACGCCATGAATGAGAAGCTGGCGCCGCTCACCTCCTTCGTATTACCGGGCGGCTCGGCCCTGGCGGCTGAGCTGCATCTGGCGCGAACCATCGTGCGCCGGGCGGAACGGCTGATGGTGGCGCTGGCGAAAATCGAAACCGTTGGAGCGCCGGCGCTGCGCTACATCAACCGGCTTTCAGACCATTTGTTCGTGATGAGCCGCCTCGCCAATGCCGGTAAGGATGTGCTGTGGGTGCCGGGGGCGAACCGGGCGAATAGCAAATAGGATGGCTTAACCGGTTACCCCCCTGCTCGCTATTCGCTCTCCTGTTTGCGGCCGAAGACGAAGGCGAGGATCACGCCAATCACGCCAATCGACCAGGCCGGAATGGCGATCACCGAATACGCGGCATTGGCGAGCCATAACGGCAGCTTGTTTGCGGCCCAGCTTTTAAAGTCGACAAGGGCGCCGGGATCGAACAGGCCCCACAGCGTCTCGAACGAGCGCACCGTGATCTGGCCTTGATGTTCGAGAGACGTGATGGCGTCGGCCCCCAGCAACATGAGCGCAATCACCACCAGAAACAGACTGAACAAGCGCATGACAACATACATGGTCTTCCCCCACCGCCTCGTCTTACCCCTTAAATGTGACGCTAGTTCAAGCACCTAGGGCAGACAAGATGGCAAACAGGCGGTTAACCATCATTCATTCCCTGGCTGGATAAGGCGTTCCGTCACGCTTGGTGTAGGTGCCTTTGGGCCCGTTCCAGACCAGATCCGCATCGGGGTAATAGCACATGTCCGTATCGCCCGGAGTGCGGGTGCCGATTTCCAGCACAACCGCCGGAGCGTCGGCTTTGTTGACGAGGTGATGACCGTCCGGCACCCCCTTGGGAAAGGCAGCGCAATCGCCAGCTTGCAAGAGTTCTTCGCCTTTATCGGTGATGAGAACGACTTCGCCGGACACCACGAAGACGAATTCGTCTTCCACATCGTGCCAATGGCGCTGGGCCGACCACACGCCCGGCATCAAGGTGAGCAGATTGACGCCAAATTGCGTCAGCCCCCCGGCATCGCCGAGACGTTTGCGCACCCGTTCCAGGCAAGGCAGCTCGAACGGCGCAGGATAGCCGCAGCGCTTTACCTCAGGCACGGCAGCGATGTCGATTTTGGGCATGAACGCTCCTTTAGCGATCGGGATAAGGCGTACCGTCTTTGTGCACGAAACAGCCGTCTCTGCTGGCACTCTTCATATCGATATCGGAACAGGTGATGAGATCATCGGGCGAGCGTGAACCGACTTCAAGATACACGGCCGTTGCCGCTGAGCGGTTGATCAGATGGTGGCCGTTGCCGCTGTTCTTGGCAAAGGCGGCACAATCACCGGCGCAGAGCAGCGTTTCACCTTCGTCTTCGACGAGCACGACTTCGCCCGCGATGATGTAAACGAATTCGTCCTCATGGCTGTGCCAATGACGCTGGCTCGACCAATTGCCGGGCGGAAGCCGCATGAGATTGACGCCGAAATCCTTCAAGCCGCCCGCATTGCCGAGGCGCTGACGCATGCGATCGCGGCAGACCGTGGCGAAAGGCGCAGGATAGCCGACCCCTTTGATCTGCGGCACTTGGGCGATGTCGATTTTGGGCAAGAGGCATCTCCCCATCCAAGCAATGCCGATCCGGGTGTAATTACTTTCCGTTTCCCGAGAGCCCCGGGCAAGCCCCTCCGTGCGGGGACAGCTATGCAGGATCTTCGCGGGGGTATTTGAATTCAGTCTTCACCCAGGCGACCAGCGCGTAGCTTGCCCGGATATGGGTGCGGAGCTTGGCGAAGAAAAGTTGCCTGTCGCGCGCATACTTGCCGTGTTTGAGGTGGTTCTCATTGCCGTCCTGCGCACCCACCGGACGTTGCGGTTTGGCGCGCAAAGCGGGCGGCACCAGCAGGCGCTTTTTGCTCCAACGGCGGGGCCTTTTTAAATGGTAATACCTAACGGAACTGGACCAAATCTGAGAGGATTTGGTCATGAAGCGATGCGCTCGCTGCGGGCAGTGCAGGCCCTGGTGTCTTTCGGATGGG